>JAEIGA010002495.1_pt1 | contig 29357 bp, 25 predicted proteins | sample 9270691 | NCBI WGS metagenome assembly JAEIGA01 (sample SAMN17057246, study PRJNA624740) | gut metagenome | biome: biome; isolation source: fecal sample | host: Bos grunniens | place: China: Xizang | collected 2019
AATGCCGAGCTTCTGCTTTCATTTCTGAGGAAACGGTCTCTGAACATATCCCATCTTCCAGGGTGCATTATGAGCTCGTTTACGATGAATGGAGCCAGACGTTCGTCAAGCTCAAGAATACCGAAATAAAAATCTATGATATTGCTGATTCTGTCCAGGAAGTTGAGAGACTCATCCAGAGGGGCATCCAGATACTCGACGACCTGTTCCATCTTAGGCGCAAAGACGTCCCAGAAAAGCTTTTCCTTGGTCCTGAAATAATAATGGATCAAGGTCTGGTTGCAACCTACATTTTTTGCGATTTCCGTAGTAGAAGTTCCGCTGAAGCCTTTTTCAAGAAAAAGACGCTCCGCGACCCAAAGTATTCTCTTCTCTAAATTCTGATTCCTGTCCATATCATATCTGCAAGACTACAAATATAATATTATTTATTGGATTTCTTATCTATCCAGAGCCATAGGCGCCACATCAGCCATCCCCATGCAATGAAAAGAAGCACATGGACCCAGACTGGAGTCTTGGCCTTGAAGGCATCCTGATCGACAATCTTCTCGAAATCCGGAATATCAACATAATAATATGCACCGACGCCGAAGTCATATCCTTCGACGAGGCCCATACGGTTACACATGATATATGCGGCAGTGAGCAAGACAGCCACTACCATGATGATAGTGACTGTCTTATACAGCCTGTTCTTATCAACACTCATTTTATTTTGTCGCTGCTGCCTTTTCTGCCTCGGCAAAATCAACAGTCGGCTGATGTTCCGCCGAATCCGATGACTTCTGCTGCTTCATTTCCTTCTTTGCCTTCACCTTCTCTTCCTTGTCGGTGAAAGTTCTGATATCAGGCTGAGGGAATATCTTACCTGAGAGGAGAAGCCATACGACAGCAAATGTCAGGATAATATTGAAGGTCTGTCCGATTATGTACAGCCAGAGCACCTTTCCGCCCTGCATGCTCCTGACTATCTGCTTGAAATTTGTATCGAGTCCGATAGATGTGAAGGCCAGCACAAAGGCCCAGTCCTTATATTGACCGAGAACCTTGTTTATGGCTCCTGTCTTTTCTGCACCTACAACAGGAACAAAGATCACACTCGCAACAATGGAAGCTACCATGAAGCCCAGAATGAATTTAGGGAAACGATGCCATATCTCCGATGCTCCGACCTCAGATTTGCCGGTCCTGTCGATCTTTCTCGCAAAGAAGATAGCGACAAAGAATGCGATGAAACCGATCAGGACATTCTGGATCATCTTTACAAGTGATGCCACCTGCTCCGCCTCCGGTCCGAGAGCACTTCCGGCGAGAACCACAGCTCCGGTCGAATCAACTGTACCTCCGATGAGGGCACCTCCCATGATCTGGCCCATACCCGACCACTCTATGATCATAGGCTCGAATATCATCATCAATATAGTGAAGATGATGGAAATCGAGATGGCAACGGAAAGGTCTTCCTTCTTGATTCCGGAAGCTGCTCCTGTCGCGATGGCAGCTGAAGTACCGCATACGGATGTTGCTGCAGACAGGGTGATAAGCAGAGGCTTGTTCCTGATCTTCAATATTCTGTTTCCGAACCACCACATGAAGATTATCACAATTGGAGTAACTCCCCATGCAATGCCAAGACCATAAAGGCCGAATTTCGCAATATTGGAGAAAAGCACTGAAAATCCGAATACTACAAGTCCCGTCTTGATATAGAATTCAGTTCGTATCGCAGGTTTGAGCCATTTAGGAACGCCTACTGTGTTGGCAATGAATAGTCCGACCAGAAGTGCCCAGAACGCCCACTCAAGATATCTTTTGAGTGTGAATTCCGCACTGATCATACGAACGAGCACGGCGATTGCAAACAAAGTCAGGAAAGCAGGAATGAAGTTGCGGAATTTCTCACCCTGTAACTTTACGGCGAAACCGAACAACAGTCCGAGGATCGCAAAGGTACGCAGACACTTGCCCCAGAATGCCCATGAGGCCAACTGTTGGAGAAGAGGTACAACCTTGGCGGCATCCTTCTCCGCCAGAACTTCTCCCGCTGTCCATGTCTTGAAACTTAAAGCTGAGAAATCAAACCATCCTGTAAGTACAGCAACACATCCCAAGAGGATGATTATCGCACCGATCCATACAGACAGCCAGTCCTCTTTACGGATCAGATTGGAAATCTTTCTATTCTTATTCATAAAAGGTAAAGGTTTTAGTACACAACTATATGCAGTCATTTTGCACAAATCGCCGCATATAAGTCATTTAATAGGTTATTAGTACAACGCAAATTAAATTATTAATTATGAAAAATGCAATCGTTTCACTTATAATTATTACTTTTGGAACAGAAAAAGCGTAGTATAATGGGCAAAGGGATACAAATCATCATGTCAGTTATCCTGTTGAGTATCTCAGCAATAGCATCTGCAGGACAGGAAAAGGCAGATACTCTGGACGAAGCTGTAATAACCGACCGGAGGCAGGCGAGACATAATGAGACCAGAACACAGACAGGCCATAAAAACATGGACAGGCTGGATCTTATCAGAGGCAATGCACTGATGAGTACGCCTGACATCATCAAGATACTTCAGAACATGCCCGGAGTCGCCTCTGGAACCGAACTTATGTCCGGACTCTATGTCCACGGCGGCGACGGCACCGACAATCTCTTTCTCCTCGACGGTGTCCCGCTGTACCAGGTGACCCATGTAGGCGGATTCTTCTCCTCATTCAATACAGATATAATCAAAGGACTTGACTTCTACAAAAGCGGCTTTCCGGCAAGATATGGAGGAAGGCTTTCGTCCGTTGTGGATGTCAGGACCAGTGACGGAGACTTCCACGAATGCCATGGAAACATATCCGTAGGACTCATAGACGGCAGGATACAGCTGGAAGGTCCCATAAGCAAGGGCAAGACATCCTTCAATATAGCAGCAAGAAGGACATGGCTTACAACGGTTCTCAGGCCAATGATACGGATGCTGAACAAGAGAAACGAAAAAAAGGGCAACCCTGACACTTTTGACGGCAGATATAATTTTTATGACTTGAACCTTAATATAACCCATCGATTTTCAAGCACGGACAAACTGTATCTCAGGGTATACAACGGCAGGGACAAGCTCTACCTGTCAAGTTCAGAGCACAAGACAGAGGAGATACGCACAGCCAACAGCATACTCGAAAAGAAGACAGACATAGAGCTGTCGGACGACATAGTATGGGGAAATCTCACGACATCGGTCGAATGGCAGAAGGAAATCAGACAGAACATGACAAGTTCCGTCATGGCATATTGGACCGGAAGCAGTTCCGACGTCAAATATGCCTTGTGGCATAATGAAGCCGTTGAAGGTAACACAACCGCTGACAGCCAGACCGACGAAAGGAACAGGACGGGATTGGACGACCTGGGATTGAAGGCGGATTTCTATCTTAAAGCGGGCCAGAAACATTTCCTCCGCTTCGGAGCATCGTATGAACATCATATGTACAGGCCTGAGAGGGAATGGAAATACAGCTCGGAAGAATTGCAGAATCAGGGAAAGAGCACGCTCCGGTATTCCGGCGATGAGGCAGCATTATACGCCGAGGATGAGATCGGCATAGGCGATGCCATGGATATAAATGCCGGACTTCGCTATGTCATGTTCTCCGCTCAGGGAAAGGTATGGAACCGTCTGGAGCCTCGGGCAGCCATCAGCTTCAGATGCGGAGAAAACGTAAGGACGCGACTCTCATACAGCGAAATGAACCAATTCGCACATCTGATAAGCACAGCATATCTCGACCTGCCTACCAACTGCTGGATGCCGTCAACTCCTCTTGTTCCCCCGTCTCACTCAAAACAGGTGGCCGGAGGAATATACAGCCGTCTCCCGCACGACCTGTACCTGAACCTCGAAGGCTATTACAAGATCATGGACAATCTTCTTGAATACGGAGGAGCCAACACCCTCTTCCCTCCTCTGGACAGCTGGGAACATGAATTCAACCAGGGAAGGGGCAAGTCATACGGTATGGAGCTTGAAGCAGGATGGGAAACGGAAAGAAGCAGGATAGCAGCATATTATACACTTTCCTGGAGCCTGAGGAAGTTCGACGACATATACCACAGCTGGTACCCGGACAGAAATGACAACAGGCACAAACTGACGCTGACCGGGTCCCACAGATTCGGAAAGAACATAGAAATATTCGCGACATGGAACTGGAAGAAAGGAAACAGGATGACCGTGGAAAGCCATATTTACGACAGTGTGCTTGGAAACACAAGCTATTATTCTGCTCCCAACAACATTCAGCTTCCCGACTATCATCGCCTTGACCTCGGGGCGGACTTCCACATCAGGAGCAGACGTGGAAATGAAAGCATATGGAACATAAGCATTTACAACGCATACTGCAGAAAGAATGCAGTGTTTGCAACAGTTGAGATCAAGGAAGACGGATCTTATAAAGGAAGCGGAAAGGCCATATTTCCCATACTGCCGTCATTCAGTTACACATTCAGATTCTGACGTATATGATGAGATATATCTACATGATAACTGCAGCGCTGATGTTCATATCCTGCGAGTTCGATTTCGAACTTGACGGAATGGACACCGAACCGCTCATACACATAGAGGCCACATTGCACCAGAACTGTGATACAGACCTGCCATATGCAGTGCAAGGAGTCAGAGCGATTGCAGACAATGAAAGTATAAAGCTGAAGAACTTCTCCCTCAAGGCATATGTAAACAACGAATTGACAGACACTTACATCAACAAAGAGTCTTTTGACAATTTTAGCGGACAGCTTGATGTAAAGTCACTCGAGCCGGGAGACAAGATCAGGATAGAAGCGGAAAGCGAAGGATACAGAAGCATCTCAGCCGAGACCGTAATGCCTGAAAGATGGGCAGGCCTGGATATAAACGTAAACCGCATCAGCTCCCAAAGCATCGAAATCAAGGTAAGATTCAAGGACAATCCGGATACCGAAGATTATTACGGACTGGGACTGTCCGTAGAATCATTCATAGGCGACAGGATAAGTTCTGTGACCAGCGTCGCACTCAGAGGGCCTTCAGTCGACGGCAACGGTTATGCTTCATTCGGCGAAATGAGGGTAAGCTATACAGATCCGCGAAGCAGACTGATAAACATATGCAACGACCATGGATTCAACGGCAAGGAAAAGGAAATGGTCTTCATTGCAGACTGCCTGGAAAGCACCGAGACAGAGCGAAGGGAATATTCCATTCTGGCATATAAGCTCTCCCCCGAGATGTACAGGTATGCCGTTGCCCGATTCGACTCATCGCCATGGAACAACTCATTGGGTTTCATGGGATTGTCGCCTGTCACCTTCACATATACAAACATACAGGGCGGCCTCGGAGTCCTGGCATGCGTCAATGCCATGACTTACGGACCATACCCTGTACCTTGATTATCTTCAGGGGAAAATATTATCCCTGATATTTCTTTGTATGCTCAGCGATGAGCTCTGCGTCGTCGAAATAGTCGATCTTCATTGCCTTGCGTACATCTGCAAGAGTCTTTGCCGCCTCAGCACGAGCAGCCTCCGATCCCTTGCGAAGTATCTCATATACCTGCGGAATATTCTGCTCATACTGCTTCCTTCTCTCGCGCATAGGCTGGAGGAAATCCTCCATTATGTTGAAGAGGAACTTCTTGCATGTACCGTCACCGAGACCTCCACGACGATAATGGTCCTTCATTTCATCGAGATCGGCATATTCCGGAAGGAATTTCGCAAAATGTTCAGGTGTACTGAAGGCATCAAGATATGTGAACACCACATTTCCCTCCACATGACCTGGGTCTGTGATCTGGAGATGCTCCGGATCGGTGTACATGCTGTTTACCTTTTTCTTGATTTCCTTTGATGTATCTGAAAGATAAATGCAGTTACCCAGAGACTTGCTCATCTTGGCCTTTCCATCAGTACCAGGGAGTCTGAGACATGCCGCATTTTCCGGAAGGAGCATTTCAGGGGTCACGAGGGTCTCGCCATATACCGCATTGAACTTATGCACGATCTCGCGTGTCTGCTCGATCATAGGTGCCTGGTCAACTCCCACCGGCACTGTAGTGGCGCGGAAGGCAGTAATGTCGGATGCCTGGCTGATAGGGTATGTGAAAAATCCTACAGGAGTACCCTTCTTGTTCTGATCATCATCGTTCTCCGAGAAACCTCTCAACTGAATTTCCTGTTTTACAGTAGGATTTCGCTGAAGTCTCTGCACTGTAACAAGATTCATATAATAGAATGCAAGCTCGCAAAGCTCAGGAACCTGTGACTGGATGAATATGGTCACTTTTTCCGGATCGAGGCCGGCTGAAAGATAGTCCAGTGCAACTTCGATGATATTCTGTCGGATCTTCTCCGGATTGTCTGCATTGTCAGTAAGCGCCTGCGCATCTGCAATCATGATGAAGATCTTTTCAAACTCTCCCGAATTCTGAAGCTCTACCCTTCTCTTGAGAGATCCCACATAATGTCCCAGATGAAGCTTTCCGGTCGGACGGTCGCCTGTCAAGATGATTTTTCCCATATAATGTCTTAAAATTTGGCGTTAATAATCGCGATTTCACCACAAAAATCCTACAAATATAAGAATCTTTTCCAAAGTAACATATCTGCTTAGGCAAATGCAAAGGATTTTGATATCTTTGTATCATCAACTAAAACCTTATAGAGATGAAAAAGATTATTTTGAGCATCATGTTCATGATGATGCCGATCGCAGCAGCCTTCGCTCAGGATGTAATCGGCAAATGGAAACTCGAAGACGGAACTGCGATTGTTGAAGTGTACAAGAGCGGTGACTCATTCAACGGCAAGATCGTATGGCTCAAGAACCCTACAGAAGCCGACGGTACTCCTGCAAAGGATGACAACAATCCTGACAAGAACCTCCGCAGCCGCGAAGTGCTCGGTCTCAACATGCTCAGCGGCCTCAAGAAGAACGGCGGTGAGTACACAGGAGGAAAGATCTATGACCCAGGTAACGGCAAGACATACAACTGCTCGATGAAAGTAGAGGGCGACGTACTCAAAGTAAGAGGCTCTCTCGATAAGAAAGGACTCATCGGCAGAACTATGGACTGGTTCAGAGTGAAGTAATTCCTACAACTTCAAGGATCCCGTCCGATACCCTGAATCTTACGTTCAGGCCTTCGAATGAAAGACCATAGATGCGTTCAGGGTCATCATGATAAGACGGGCGTGGATCCAGCTGAAGGACCTCGACAAGCGACGGCATGATGGATTTATCCATTATGCCGTCTGCCATTTCCGAAGGTATCACGACCTTCAGGCGACGCTCATGAAGTTTCTCGACATATCCGCAGAGCGCATGGGGACGTGAATCCGCATATTTTATATATGGCTTTATATCATACACAGGCGTTCCGTCCATAAGGTCGGCTCCGCGAACTACAAGTACAGGACCGTCAGAAGCATCCGCATCTATGCTCTCCAGCTCCACACAGGAAAGGCCCAAGGGATTAGGACGGAAAGGTGACCTGGTCGCAAAGACTCCCATATGGGCATTGCCCCCAAGTCGAGGCGGACGTACGGTCGGCTGCCATCCCGATTTCCGGTTGGCCGAGAATTCCCATATGAGCCAGATATGAGAAAAGCCCTCAAGCCCTCTTACGGCATCCGCGTTGCGGTATTGCGGCTCGAACACAACCCTGGCCTTGAGGTTCGAAGCCAGTCCGCTCTGTCGCGGTATTCCGAATTTTTCGGGAAAGGAAGTCCTTATGTATGCGATAGGTTCAATGACCATAGATATTAATGTATAAATACTCCACAAATTTACTAAATTTGTATCAACTAATATACCCCACATACCATGAATTTCCTTACAAGACTTAAAGACGCCATAAGATCGACAGCCAACCTCAACGGATATATCGATACTGAATCTGCAGAGAAGGCTATCAGGAGCAACATATACTTCAGAGGACCGAACGCATGGATTCTTGCGATAGCGACAATCATAGCATCTGTCGGCCTGAATGTAAACTCCATTCCGGTCGTGATCGGAGCAATGCTCATATCGCCGCTGATGGGTCCTATATTCGGAATAGGTCTTGGACTTGGAGTCAACGATATGGTCCTGGTGAAATCATCCGGAAAGAATCTGCTTGTAATGGTAGGCATCAGCCTTGCAGCTTCATTCATATACTTCCTCATAACTCCACTGAATCTGAACAACCCTACAGAGCTCCTTGCGAGAACAAATCCTACGATATATGATGTACTCATAGCCCTGTTCGGAGGATTTGCCGGCATACTCGAGCAATGCAGGAAGGAAAAGGGAACGGTATTTTCCGGTGTTGCAATCGCGACGGCCCTCATGCCTCCTTTGTGTACAGCAGGCTTCGGACTTGCCAGCGGCAATCTGACCTATTTCATGGGAGCGCTCTACCTCTTCGTCATAAACTGCCTCTTCATCATGCTTGCCACATACATCAGCGTCAAGTACTTTAAATTCAGGCAGGTGGAATACGAAGACCAGTCAGTAGGCCGCAGAACAAAACGCATCAGTTCCATCGTGATACTTCTGTTCATAGTTCCCAGCATATGGTCGGCCGTCATTCTCATAAGACACAATAACTTCGAGGAGAATGCACTGGCATTCGTCGAGCACAGCAAGGCATACGGAAGGAGCATAATCTATGACTACAAGATCGACCACTCAGACGGTTCAAAGATAGAATTGTTCTTCACCGGAGAGCCGCTTGGTGACAAAACCAGGGAAAGCATCTACAGGACAGCTGACGAATACGGCATTGAACAGAAGCAGATACTCATAAATGACCACACGACCACAGAGAAAGAGGACAATCTCGAACTGATCAAAGGCATATATGACAAGATGGACAAGGAGACTGCATGGAGAGACGAGGAAATCAGACGTCTCCAGGATGAGCTCAAGACAGCCAAGGACAGCGACTTTCCGTACATACAGCTCACAAGAGAAATACACAACTCCCATCCGGAGGTATTGGAAGTCCAGTTGAGCGAAGGTGCAAGGGTCAGCGCGGATTCGCTGAAGCTGATTCCTTCGGTATCAGTCATAATCACATGCAGCGAAGCATTGGAAGAAGCGGAGGCTATCAAGCTCAACGAGTGGCTGAAGATACGACTTCAGAGAGACGATGTGACCTTGGTACAGAAACCTCAGGAATCACTTCTCCCTGCTGAACAGCATTGATATCACTGCAAGCAGAGGGAATATTTCAACTCGTCCCAGAAACATATCAAGAGTAAATACACACTTGACAGCAGCCGGAAGTGCGGAATAATTTCCCATGGTTCCCAGATTTCCTATTCCCTTTCCGACATTGCTCATTGAAGCCAGAGTTCCGGAGAAAGCATCAGAGATATCAAGTCCTGAGGAAAGGACGATAAGGAACGAAAGCATCAGCACAAATACATATACGACGATATAGAGAAAGACTGAGGAAAGCGTTTCATTCTTTACGATATTTCCATCAAGACGCGTCCTGAACATAGATGAAGGATGGCGTCTTCTCCTGAATTCCGAATTTATCGCCTTATAGGCCAGCAGCATCCTGTCCGCCTTCACTCCTCCGGTTGTCGAGCCGGAACAGCCGCAATGAAAAGCAGCATAAAGAAGAAACATGTTCGCAAGGAAAGGCCAGGTCGAATTATCCGCCTGTCCGAAACCAGTTGTCGAAATGTAGCTGGCCACCTGGAATGATGAGTCATGAAGGGCCCTGCCCCATGAATCATACCCGCCCTGTACTTTCAGGACCAGCATCACCACCAGCGACAGTACAGCTGCGAGTGCCAGATAATAACGTGTGATCGAGCCGTTCAAAGGCTTGAGAGAACGCTTGATGACAATAGAGAAAATCACTCCATAATGCATTGCGGACAAGATCATGAAGACTGTGATTATCACATCTATTACAGTCGAGTCAAAATGCATTATCGAATCGTTCTTTGTACTGAAGCCACCGGTTGCCACAGTACTGAAAGAGTGGTTCACGGCATCAAAGAGGGTCATGCCGGCCGACCACAGCAGTAATGTTTCAGCAATAGTAAGACCTACATAGACGGAAAGCATAACCTTGACGATCTTTCCAGCCTTATACATGTATCCGGTCTTTGACATTGAGGCTATCTCAAGATTTGAAAGACGACCCTTGAAAGGGTTTGATTCCGGAAAGATCAGCAGCAGGAAGACAACTACTCCCAAGCCTCCTATATAGTGTGTAGAGGACCTCCACATAAGCAGGCTCCTCGGCAAGCTTTCTATATCTGTAAGGATGGTGGAACCGGTAGTGGTATAGCCTGAGACACTCTCGAACCAGGCATTGACAATCGTGAACTCACCTCCGTAAAGGATATATGGAAGCATTCCGACTATGAAGGAAAGAAGCCATGAAAGAATGATTATGACAAAGCCCTCCTTCAGTTTTGTTGCCGGAATAGCACGGGCAAATATAAAGGGAAAGAAACCTACTATTGCAGTGATGACAAAACTTATGGATAGCGGTCCAAAGCCTTCGTCAAAACCGTCATATATGGACATAAGCACGGACAGGAACATGAACAAAGCATTAACCAGCAATGCCTTGCCAACATTTCTCGATATGACCTTAAAATTCATGAGTCTCCGTACTTAGAATAGATAAACGAGGAATCCGGCACCGGACATAAGAGCAAAAAGCACAATGGAAACCGCCAGTCGGAGCTTATCGCTTCCTGCTGTCTCCTTGCGCTTTGAGAGGCTGATGATCCTGTATGCAAAGACAGGAAGCATAAGCAGGAACAGGAAATGCCAGATATCGAATATTCTCATGCAGGCATATACGGTCATGGAAGCAAATCCTACCATTATCCACAATATATGGAAAAAGCGCGTTCTGCCATCCTCCAGATAATCTGAATTCACTGCTGCAAGGCATAAGGCTCCTACCGACAGCGACGGGAGCAAAAGAATGCTTCTTGCAAATGAATGTGTACAGACGAAATAAGCACCATAAACTGGAATGAGACCGTAAATCAGCAAAGATGACAAGGTGACGACAATGCCGTTACGGAAGAGCCCTTTCTCAGGTGAATGGTTATAGACCAGCTTATATACGAAATATGCCATGAGGAGCGTAAGCAGCGCCTCCATCTTGAATACTGTCCCGTATGTAAGCCATACTGCACCTATGGCAAGGAGGATTCCGGGCAACATTACTGTGCAGACCTGCAGTGCGGTTACCGACAGCGCCATCAGGACCACAACCCACCAGTTGATATGATAATCAGCCGCCGCCATCATGGATCCGAGCAAAAGGCCGGAAACCGAAAGCAGCAGACTGTCCGCACGCACGGATGATATATATTTTCTGATATCCATTTTAGAGCATTAGAAGTACCGGATACAAAATTATGGATTTTTTATTACTTTTGCACGATATGAATCCATGTATTGCAATAATTGACCACAACACGCTAAGCAGTATAACATTGCGTAGTATACTTTGGGACATCTACAACAAGGTTGAGGTATTTACTTACGGCAGCATGGATGACTTCATCAGAGATTCAAACAGACATTTCGTCCACTTCTTCGTCAATGCCGACATACTGTTCACCCATATTGACGAATTCGAGCTTCTGAAGAATCAGACTACAGTCCTGTCAATACGCCCGAACAGAAGATTTGAGGCCGCAGGATTCAAGGTCCTTGACATTTCCCTGCCGGAACAGGACCTTATGGGAAAACTGCTCCATATACAGCTGACAAGCCGGTACGAGCCACAGAAAAGTGCAGGCATGCGAGCAGGAAAGGATATAGACAAAGACCTGTCCCAGAGGGAAAAGGAAGTGCTCAAGCTGATAATCAAAGGACTCACCAACAAGGAAATATCCTGCGAACTCGGCATTTCTCTCACCACAGCCATTTTCCATCGCAACAACATCTGCGAGAAACTGGGCACACGCTCTGTCGGAAAGATGACGATCTACGCAGTTCTTGCCGGCATCATTGACATAAATGACATCTGATAACTTATGAAAGAGAATACTACAGTATTTACAGCAAAGCCAAGATATGAGTTGCTTGACGGCCTGAGAGGAGTTGCCGCCCTCATGGTCATATGGTATCATATTTTCGAGGGTTTCGCGACAAGCCCGCTAGACCAGAAGTTCAATCACGGATATCTTGCTGTCGATTTCTTCTTCATACTGTCAGGCTTCGTAATAGGATATGCCTATGACGACAGATGGACGAAGATGACGACAGGACAATTCTTCAAGAGAAGACTCATCAGGCTTCACCCTATGGTAATACTCGGAGCCATATTCGGAACAGCCGCATTTCTGATTCAAGGCGGAGTCCAGTGGAACGGTACAGAAGTAGCCACAGGGAGCATCATAGTTTCCCTTATTCTTGGCATACTTCTTCTTCCTTGCTTCCCCGGCGGATATAGTGAAGTCCGAGGCAATGGAGAAATGTTCCCGCTGAACGGTCCCAGCTGGTCATTGTTCTTCGAATACATAGGCAACATCATGTACGCCCTCTTCCTCAGGAGACTTCCGACCAAGTGGCTCAGGGCATTCGTGATAGCCAGCGGATTAGGATATGCATCATTCGCGCTCCTGAACGGATCAGGAGCATACCATATGGGAGTAGGCTGGACTATGGCAGACCACAATTTCATCGGAGGATTCCTCAGGTTAAGCTTCTCATTCTCAGCAGGTCTGCTGATGTCACGAGGCTTCAATCCCGTGCAGATAAAGGGTGCTTTCTGGATATGCAGCGCCATGATAATCGGACTGCTCTCAGTACCTTATCTCGGATCTGAAGCCAACTGGCTCAATGGACTTTATGACTGCATATGCACCTTGCTTATCTTCCCAGTGATAGTATATCTCGCTGCGTCGGGCAAGGTCACAGGCAAGGTTTCAGAAAAGGTATGCACTTTCCTTGGAGAGACATCATATCCGCTCTATATCATACACTACCCTATCATGTACCTGTTCTACGCATGGCTGTGGAAGAACGGTCTGAGCTTCAGCCAGACATGGCCTGTCGCTCTCGCAATATTCATAGGAGCTCCTGTTCTGGCATACGCCTGCCTCAAGCTATATGACGAGCCGGTACGCAGATGGCTCGGCAAACGCATGTAAATCCACTGACTACACCATAATAAAGGCGGTCTTCCGAAATAGAAGGCCGCCTTATTTACATATATTGCTATATTACTTCAGTTTTGAAAGTACATCAGTAACTACTGGCTTGAGGATATCCTGCATAATGGCATAACAAGCTTTGTTTGGATGTACGCCATCAGCGGTATATTTCTCAGGAAGACCGTCTGCTTCATCATGGAGAGGTGTCCAATAGTCAACGAAAGGTATGCCCTTTTCCTCGGCATAAGCCTTGAGCATCTGATTGACCTTCTTGATCTCCTGCGATGGGTTCTCGATAGCGCTGCTCCAATAGTACTTGTTGGCAGGAAGAAGCGAGCAGAGAATGACCTTGCTGCCTACAGCCTCAGCTCTTGTAATCATTGACTTGATATTCGCAACTATCTCCTCATTAGATACGAAGACACCGTCGTTCTGCGCTATATCGTTTGTACCGCCGCAGAATACCATCACCTTCGGTGCAAGCTGCTCGAGATCATAATTGAATCTTGCGATCATATCGGCAGTAGTATTTCCGCTGATACCACGGTTGAACCAGTTGTTATCGGTGAAGAATGTAGGATTACCTCTGTTAGGGCTCATCCAGTACTGGGTGATAGAGTCTCCCATCAATACAACATCATACTTCACAGTCGTTGTCGGAAGACCTACGTTAGCCTCCTTCCAAAGGATATTCACATCCTCCTGGCTGAGCACCTGGTCATAGATCTTTGATGTAACCACATCGCCACGCCATCCGTCGCCGCAGCTTGTAGCTCCGTTAGGGTCACCACCGATCGCGAACCACTGCGAAGTAGCTGAAGCATGCTTGAATGTATCGCTCGAGTTGGTGAATGTTCCGTAAAGCTCTCCGTTCACATACACCTTGGTCTCCTTGGCAGCCGCATCGAATGTACCGATAAGATGATAATACACACCCTCTTCCATAACGATCTTGGTATCTGCGAATGTCCAGCTGCCGGTATTAGGAAGGAAGAACAGCTTGTTTGCATTATTTTCCTTTCCTACCACGAAGCCTGTACCGCCTGACTGCATTGAGCTGAAAGGTTTGATCTCATAGCCGTATACGCCATCAAGAGCCTGGTCGATCATGCAGAGACATTCGATAGAATGATTGTCTGCAATACTTTCCTTGAACTCATTGTCGGTACCATAATCATACCTGTAGTAACTTGTCGAGCGTCCGCCACCAGGAGTAGTACAGTTGAAACGGGCAACATATCTGTTGGCTGTCTTATTGAAGTAGGTGTACATATAATCACCCGGAATGGTCTGGATATTACGAGCATACTTTGAAGCATCATAAGCTGTTCCATCTTCCTTGAATCTTGCATCGAAAAGCAGATGTGAAGAAAGCTTGAGTTCAAGTTTCTCAGACAATGCAGTATTAAGGGTATTGGTTATGGTAAGTTCGGCAACAAGATCCTCTGCAGTAAGATGAGTACGGTTGAGTGCATATACGAGCTCAGTCTCAGTCTTGCTCACCTCATCAAGCCAGTCGCAGTCTGCAGAAAGTGCGTGTGTCCATCCTGAATTACCTGAATCAACAGTGACAACGATGCGGTCTCCCTTCTGGACAACCTCAGTATCTTCGCATGAAACAGCAAGACTTGCATTAAGGATAGCGTCATTTCCGAGAGATGTGACTGCCGAACGCTCTGCCTTGACAGAACTGTCAGACTCGAGATACGTCTGCCTTCCGCTCTCATCGGTGAATGTAACCTTATAACCTGCCAATGTCTGAGGAAGAACAGCAAAATAGTAAGTACCAGGCTCGAGAACATCACCGTCCCTCATGACTACTGAATTTGCTGCATTCTTGACTGAATACGACATATCGGCAGCAGAAACAGCTACAGTTCCTGCAAGAGCAGCAGTCGTCTTTGCCTCAAGAGTCATTGACTTGATATTGTCTCTTTCTATAGTCACTGAAAGATAAGCAAGCACATTCTGTACAGTAAGCTTGTCATCAGTTCCGCTTCCCAGAAGGGCATAAGCAGCCTCATCTATTCCATCTTTGACAGGAAGCTGCTCGGATGGAACATCAAAGGTTACCGATTCAGCCGTTGCCGCCGCATCATATGGGAAATGAGCTGTAAACCTGCCAGTATTCTCAAGTTCACCCTGAAAGAGGGACGTAACTCCCTTGTTAGCCTGCGATGACGCCATGGACAGCATGGTCTTTCCGTTAGAAATACCGATGACTTCGCCCTGGCTCCACTTTCTTGCGAGTTCAGGACTGCCCTCGGCAAGACCGGTGATTTCACCGGATGTCACATAAAAATGAGTGTACGACGCCTGCTTGTCCGGCTCCTTTTCTGTACACGAAGAAAGCATGCCGACCGACAGAACCGGCAGCAGAAGACTCAAGAGTCTGATAGAAACTGTTTTCATAAATGGTTATTTTTGTGGTTGTAATCAATCCTTTGAAAGAATTCTGTTGATTTTCTACAAATATAATCATAAGTTTGTAGAATAAGTCATGGATTGGAATTAATAATCATCATTATCATCATGAAAAGAATCGAAACAGTAATCGCAGGACTCGTCATCGCACTTTCTGCATCGTGCGGTCAGCCTGCAGCAGAAAAAGCCAAGGACATGGAAGGAAAGAACGAGGTCATAGAGACCATAATGTCTCGACGCAGCATCCGCAAATACATAGCGGAGCCGGTGGACCGCGAGGTGATGAACCGCATACTCGAATGCGGCATCAACGCCCCAAACGGCATGAACAAACAGTCCTGGGAAGTACGCGTTGTAGACAAGCCTGCCGTCATGGAGGAAATCAAGAACTTCATGGCTGCCGCCAATCCCGACATGGACCCGGAGACAGTAAAGGGATGCTTCCGCGACGCGCCTACGATGATATTCGTGGCAAATGATCCGTCGTACGACTGTTCCCCTGTAGATTGCGGCCTCCTTTCTGAAAACATCATGCTCTCCGCATGGTCTCTCGGAGTAGGCTCCGTATGCCTCGGCAGTCCGGTAAGATTCCTGAAGAACTCACCCGAAGCACTCGCCATTTTAGGATTCAGCGAAGGCTATACTCCGATAATCTGCATAGGACTCGGATATCCGGATGAATCGCCTGAAGCCAAGCCTCGAGATATGAGCAAGGTGAAATTCATCGACTGAAATTTGCCTCAGTCTTCATCGAAGGAATAAACAAAAACCCCTCTCAGAATAAATTGAGAGGGGTTTTCTGTGGTGTCACCGGGAATCGAACCAGGGACACAAGGATTTTCAGTCCTTTGCTCTACCAACTGAGCTATGACACCAGTTTTGTTGTTTGGGATTGCAAAGGTAGACATTATTTTTTAAACTCCAAACTTTTCTTTATAAAATTTCACTTTTTCTTCAATTTCGTTCTATTTTCGCCCCCTGCAACGACATTTTTAGTAACTTCGCAGTCCTTATGGGAAAGAAAAGATACATATCGGTGATACTTCCGCTCAAACTTGAGTGGGAGCCTTGCTATTCTGTTCCCGAAAATGCAAGTGACATCCATGCAGGCGACCGCGTAAGGGTCATCTTCGCCGGCAAAGAGTACATTGCCGCAGTCAGTGCGACCGGTATCACTCCTGACACCAAGGCAGAAAAGATACGTGAAATATGCGGCATAGAGCATGGAATGGGCAGGATTTTTCCTGAAGAGATCAGCCTATGGAGGCAGGTCGCCTCTTATTATATGTGCAGCATAGGTGAAGTCTACAAGGCTGCATACCCTGTGGGCAAGATCCATATGGAGGAAGCCAAAGCCAAGGCTGACGAAAGAGCGAGACAGAGAGAAGAAAGGGCGGCAGAGCTTCTCCGCACAAAGATGGGAAAGTTGAAAGAGCGCATAGCACGAAAAGCCGATCAGCTCGCCAAGGCGAAAAAGGATTCGACAAGAGAAAGCTATGCAGAGCAGCTGGCTGCAATGGAGGACGAACTTTCCGGACTGGAAGAACAGTTCGCCGCATCAGTGGCAAAGAAGGAAGTACAGGTCGAAGGCCACTCAAATGTACTCATCCCTGAACTATCTGAGGCACAGACCAATGCATATAATGACATAAATAAAGCCTTCGTCTCGGGGAAAGCAGCCCTTATTCAGGGCGTCACAGGTTCGGGCAAGACAGAGATATACGTCTGCCTCGCCCATGATGCTTTGAAGAAAGGCAGGAATGTGCTGTATATGGTCCCGGAAATCGCGCTCAGCAGACAGCTGGAGGAAAGGCTTGAAAGCCATTTCGGCGACAGCCTGCTTACCTTCCATTCCGCACAGACATCCGCACAAAAAAGGGATATAGCCGAAAAGCTGAGGAATCCGGAAAGAAAGAGGTCGTACATAATCCTAGGCACACGCTCGTCCGTATTCCTTCCCCACAACAATCTCGGTCTGGTCATAATTGACGAAGAGCACGACAGCTCCTATAAGCAGGACTCCCCTGCTCCAAGATACCACGGCCGCGACACAGCTCTCATGCTCGCGAGGCTTCATGGCGCCGACGTCGTCATGGGCTCGGCCACACCTTCGCTCGAATCGCTCTACAACTGCCGCTGCGGCAAGCACGCGCTCATAGAGCTGAACGAGCGCTACCATGGATCAGAAAGCTCTGACATTGAAATAATTGACACCAAGGCGGAAAGAAGGAAAAGGGGCATGAGAGGCTCCTTCTCCATCAAGCTCATCGAGCACATAAGAAGAACGCTGGAAGCAGGCAGGCAGGTACTTATCCTCCGTTCCCGCAGGGCATATTCGCCTGCCCTCCAATGCCGCGACTGCGGAGAGATCATGAAATGCCCGCACTGCAACGTAAGCCTGAGCCTCCACCGTCATAGCGAAGGCTCCGGAAATACCGGAAGGCTCGTATGCCACCACTGCGGATGGAGTGCAGACTTCAGCGGAAGATGCAGATGCTCAGGCGAACTCATGCTGCTTGGAGCCGGCACACAGAAAATAGAGGAAGAAGCGGCAGCGCTCTTCCCTCAGGCCCGCATAGCCAGACTTGACAGCGATACCGCCCAGAACAAAGCCTTCGAAGAAAAGACAATCAGGGACTTCAGCGTGGGAGAGACCGACATACTCATAGGCACACAGATAATATCCAAGGGCTTCGACTTCAGCAACCTGAGTCTTGTGGTCATAATTGCCGCAGACACCCTCCTCACAATGCAGGATTTCAGAGCTGACGAAAAGGCCATACAGCTGATGGAGCAACTTAGGGGAAGATGCGGAAGACGAGGGGAAAAAGGTATGTTCATCATACAGACTTCACAGCCTCAACATCCTGTATACCAAAGGATAATCAGCAATGATATAAAGCAGTGCAGCATAGACTTGATGCAAGAGAGAAAAGACTTCAGTTTTCCTCCTTATATGCGCATCATTGCACTGACGGTAAGAGACAGGTATGAAGACCGCGCCCAGAGGATGTCACTCAGGCTCGCAGAGGAGTTGAGAAAAGTCCTGCCAGGAATCACCGGGCCTTATGCTCCCCTGCCTGACAAGGTAGCAGACCAGTATATCAGATGCATAAGGATAAGTCTGGCAAAAGACAGGAATCTATCGGTACACAAAGAGTCTCTTACCAAGACAATAAACACATTCGAGAAAGAGAACAAATACACAGGACACATCAGTATTGATGTCGACCCGACTTAAAGTACGGCATCAGATGGCACCAGAACATTAATCTGGTTCTCAACAACTTCCAATCTGACAGGAGTGTACCCTACAACTTCGCCGTCAACTTCCACCGGCTGTGGTTCGTCATTATCTGCAGCAAGCACTGTAAAGGATCTGCCCTTCACTGCCGTAAGTTCAGGAACCTTGAGGAACGTTCCTGTAAAGAGCCTCGGAGCCTCGCACAATATCCTGTGCATGGCAATTTCCGGAATGACAGTCATATCGAGAAGGCCGTCATCGAGCACAGCGGCAGGGGTCTGCCTCATTCCTCCGCCCGAATATTTTCCAACACCGAAGGCTATCGAAATATAGCGTCCTTCGAAGGCAGTATCACCGTCGCACATGATCTTCAATGCTGACGGCCTACGTTCCATGACGGCTTTGATCAGAGATGTGACATACAGAATCTTTCCCCTCCTGCCCTGGCTTTTCAAGCGGTTGACATGATCGCAGACCTTCGCATCTATACCTATGCCGCCCACGTTGACCATGTATGAAACCGAGGTTTCCCTCTCATAAGGAAGAGCATCCCTATCAAGCATACTTACCCTGACCACATCCTGCTTCGACAATCTTCCGTCAGCTATGACTTCTACAGCCTTCCTAAGGTCATTGGTAATTCCCAGGGACTTGATCCAATCGTTGCCTGAGCCAAGAGGGATGACTCCCAGAGCGAAGTCAGAGAAAGAACAACTTTTCCCATAAGCTTTGTTCCAGTCTATGAAGCCGGCGATTCCGTTAAGCACATCATGAACAGTACCGTCCCCTCCGACGGCTATGAATTTCCTGTATCCCGCCATGCAGGCGTCAAATGTAAGCTCAGCGACATTGCCCGCCTTTCCCGTTCTGGTTCCATGAAAAACGACTCCTGCTTCGCGAAGATAGCGCTCAGACTCCTCCCAAAGGGAGGCAGCTTTCTTCGAGGCTGCAAAGACATTCACAACAGCGAACCATATTTCGTTCTTCGGAGTATTTTCCATGATTACCAGATAATTAAAATTACGCCTTTGTCTCAGGGCCGGAACAATTTATCAACAAAAGTAGCAAATAAAGCCAAGGAATAAAATTTATTTTGTAATTTTGCGGGGATTATGTCCTTAATAAAAACGAAGATGGGAAAAGTTATCGCAATAGCTAATCAGAAAGGCGGTGTAGGCAAGACCACAACCGCCATAAACCTGGCTGCATCGCTGGCCGTACTCGAGAAGAAGGTGCTCATAATCGACGCCGACCCTCAGGCCAACAGTACATCCGGATTGAACTTTTCTCCGGACAACGACCAGAAGAGGACCTTGTACGAAGTGATGATAGGCACGGTGGAGATCAGCAACACTCTTGTGCAGACTGAAATCGCCAACCTGCATCTCATTCCGTCACATATCAATCTTGTAGGAGCTGAAATCGAGATGCTTGAGGATGATTCGAGGGAATCGGTACTCAAGAACGCCCTCGCGTCTATCCGCGACGAATATGACTTCATCGTGATAGACTGTTCTCCGTCGCTCGGTCTTATTACAGTCAACTGTCTTACTGCAGCCGACTCTGTGATCATACCGGTCCAGCCGGAGTTCTTTGCATTGGAGGGACTCGGAAAACTTCTCCAGACCATACGCCTGGTACAGGGTGGAGTGAATCCGGACCTTACGATAGAAGGTTTCGTCGTAACCATGTTCGACGGAAGGACAAAGGTACACAATCAGGTTCTGGGAGAGCTCAGGGAACATTTCGGAGCCATGGTGTTCAACACCATCATCCAGAGAAACATACGACTCAGCGAAGCTCCGTCGCATGGTAAGCCTATCATTCTTTACGATGTGATATGCAACGGTACGACAAACTACCTCAACCTCGCGAAGGAAGTGCTTGAAAGAAACACACCTGAGGCCAACAATTAACAGAAGAAGAGATGAGCAAACAGCAAAGAGGATTAGGAAAAGGTCTTGGAGCGCTCCTTGGAGGCGACCCGGATCTCAGCCAGATAAGGAAGCCGGTAGGCTATGTCAACAAAGAGGTGGTAAAGAATGACCAGCCTCAGGACACATCCGACATACTCAGGATACCTGTTGACATGATAGAGCCCAACCCGTTCCAGCCACGTATGTCCTTCGACCAGGAGGCCCTGGAGGAACTGGCTGAATCGATCAGGACTCTGGGACTGATCCAGCCTATCACAGTCAGAAGAAAGCATGACGGAAGATACCAGATCATCAGCGGCGAGCGTCGTTTCAGAGCCTGCCAGCTGACAGGCATGGACATGATTCCCGCATACATCCGCGACACCAACGACCAGGGCATGCTGGAAATGGCCATCGTCGAAAACATCCAACGAGAGAACCTCGACCCTATAGAAGTGGCGCTCAGCTACCAGAGACTCATCGAGGAGTGCAGCCTCACTCAGGAGCAGATGGCGGTCAGAGTAGGCAAGAAGCGTGCATCTGTAACCAACTACCTCCGTCTCCTGAAGCTTCCGGCAAAGATACAGCACGACCTTAAGGTCGGCCTCCTCAGCGTAGGACATGCCAAGGTACTCCTCGGAGTCGAGGACATCAAGCTCCAGGAATATCTCTGCGACCTCGTGATCAAGGAAGACCTCTCTGTACGTCAGCTTGAGGACAAGATACGCAAGATGACAGAACCTAAGAAGGAAAATACAGATCAGGGACAGGAACTTCCTGACGAGTACTTCAAGGTTCTTGAGATCGTAGGCAAGTATTTTGAAAACAACATAAGCCTGAAGCGTTCGGATTCAGGAAAGGGTTCAATGACCATACATTTCAATTCAGACGATGAGGTCAGGAATTTCCTGAAAGCGCTTGAAGACTCAAAATTCTGACATGGGTAACAGGCTGGGAAAATACATAACGGTTATAATCATCTGCCTTATCGGATTTTCGGTCAGGAGTGCAGCGCAGTTCAAGGAAGAAGCGTTCACCCAGACTTATGCATCCGATACGACTGCTGTTGCGGATACTGCTGACCAGCTCTTCTCATTCAAAGAGCTGTTCCAAGGTCTCGCTCATAAAGACGAGATGAGGATAGGAACCATGTTCATAGGTTCCGCCATCCTTCCAGGCTCCGCACAGATCTACAACAGAGACTACTGGAAGCTCCCTATAATCTACGGAGGAATGGGAGCGCTCGCAGGTACCGGCGGATACTATCTCCACGAGTATAACAAATCCAAGAAACTCTACGACAAATATCTGGCGGCCAAGACGGATTTTGAAAACCTTACCGGCCAGCCATGCCCGTTCGAGGCACCTGTACTGAATACAAAAGCGAAGACTACAGGTACATGGCTGATGGTGGGCGCCGGTCTCGTCTATTGGGGTTCAATGATGGACGGAGCAGTATGCTATCATCCGGACAGGCAGCCGCATCCGGGAAGGGCGACGTTGTATTCGGCTCTCCTGCCAGGACTCGGACAGATATACAACGGTGAACTTTTCAAGGTCCCTATCTACTGGGGATGCCTTATGGGATCCGTACATTTCCTCACGACCAACAATGTGAACTACAAGAGGTTCAAGCGAATACATAATGAAGCAACGAGCCCCGACCCCGCCATCAAAGGCAATGTGCCTATAGATGCGGAGACAGCGAAATGGTACAGGGATGTCTACAGACGATACAGAGACTACTCCATCGTCGCTACGGCTTTATTTTACGTACTGCAGATCATTGACGCCAATGTATTTGCCTATATGCATGATTTCGAAGTTACGGACGACATCAGCATGGGCGTGGAGCCTGCGGTCATATCCCCTTACAATGATTATGCGATGAACTGCACGCCTTCATTCGGCAACGGCAGTAACGCAGTGGGTGTCAGATTCGGACTGAGGTTCTGATGCCGGTAAAAAGAAATTTATAGAACCATGATATTGAAAAGAATAGCAGCGGTCGTCATGACGGCCGCCTTTGTTTTGAGTGCCGGAGCTGTAGAAAAGGACAGCCTCTCGCTCGTCAGACAGAACAAGGCCAGATATCCGGGCAAGACCAAGACTGAGCTCAGGCTGGAGAACGACCGTCTCAGAAAAGACCTCGACTCACTGCGCTGCGAACTGGAAAGGTACCGCAGGGACCTGAACATAGCTGACAGCATCAACAATGACCTGATGACCATCTATGCCGGCAATGCACAGAACACCTCCGGAATCGCTCCTGAAGAGTATACGGCAGAAATCTCCGACAGCCTTCTGAACATCTGGTACGCCCATAGGCTGGCCAACGATGCGGAGGATATTGAGGCATACGACATGGACTCCGTAAAATTCCAGTCAAATGTACCGGACAAGGTATATATAGAAAGGATAGAAAAGATGAACTCCTTCATCACTCTTCCTTACAACGAGATCGTCAGGAACTACATCATCCTCTACTCCGAGAAGATGCCGACAAAGATGAGCAACATCCTCGGACTCTGCGAGTACTATATGCCGAAATTCCAGGAAGTCCTCAACAAGTATGACCTTCCGGAGGAACTCAAGGCCATGGCCATCATCGAGTCCGCAATGAATCCTCTGGCGGTATCCCGCGCTGGAGCAAAGGGAATGTGGCAGTTCATGTATTCTACCGCAAAGATGTACGGCCTGCACATCGATTCATTCGTTGACGAGAGACTCGACCCGTTCAAATCAGCAGACGCAGCGGCAAGATACCTTCAGGACGCTTACGAAATCTTCGGAGACTGGAATCTCGCGATTGCATCTTATAACTGCGGAGCCGGCAACGTCAACAAGGCCATACGCAGAAGCGGCGGCAAGAGAGCATTCTGGGACATCTACCCGTATCTCCCACGCGAGACAAGAGGTTATGTTCCGGCATTTGTCGGAGCCCTCTACACCATGTCTTACTACAAGGAGCACGGCATACGTCCGGCCCAGGTCGGCATGCCCGTACATGTAGATACCATCAAGGTGAAGAAGAAGCTCCATCTCAAGCAGGTAAGCGAGCTGGTAGGCATACCGCACGAAGAACTCAAGAACCTGAACCCCCAGTATGCTCATGACGTAGTTCCGGGCGACAGCAGAGAATATCTTCTCCGTATTCCATACAACTACACGACTGCATTCATCGCCAACGAAGATTCTCTCTATACATATAAGGCTGACACATACCTCAGTCCTGCCACATTGAAGAAGATTGTTGACGGAGCAGACGGTGAAAGAATAATATATAAGGTCAAGAGCGGAGACTACCTCGGCAGGATCGCCAGCAGATACAGATGTTCTGTAGCCCAGATCAAAAGGTGGAACAATCTCAAGAGCAATAATCTTAGAGTAGGTCAGAGACTGACAATATACAGAGGCGGAAGTTCTTCAGGCTCATCATCATCAAGCACTGCCTCAACAGCAGCAAAGACAGAGACAAAGACAGCTGCCGCACCTTCAAATGCTGCAACATACACAGTGCAGAAGGGTGATGTGCTCGGCAAAATCGCAGAAAGGCACGGATGCACAGTGGCACAGCTCAAGCAGTGGAATGGGCTTACAAGCAATAACATACAGGTAGGTCAGAAGCTCAAGGTAAGCGGAAAGGCAGCAGCTCCGCAGGCAACGTCAGCTCCCGCAGCACAGACAGGAGAATACACAACATACACCGTCAAGAGCGGAGACTCATTCTACAGTATAGCAAAGAACTACTCCGGAATCAGCGCTCAGGATATCATGAACTTCAACGGCGTAAGCAGCTCCAGCCTGAAACCGGGAATGACCATAAAGATTCCCAAGATCTGATCAGAACGATAATACATACTGAAGTTTAAGCTCGGCTCTGCCGGGCTTTTTCTTTTCAGCCCTCATCATAGGATAAGATATGAAAGAGGCTCTGGCATACAGACGCCCTCTGCCGGAGAATTTCAGCGATGCAGTAAAAGCCGTCCACACTCCCCTTCCGTAATATGCCGGAACCGTAAAGCTGCCTGGCGCATCATGCTCGTAGGCATAAATCCTGTCATCCCAGTTATTGATAAGGAAAAGGCCTTGCCTCAGATGCAAGGTCATGACCTCATACTTATAAGTACCCTCCAGATATGAAAGGAATCCCGTTCCGATATAATCCATGACATTCAGCCTCAATGTCGTCTGGAATCTCCCTGAAATATAGCTCAGGTCACTCCTGAAATCAGTTTTGAATATCCTCTCCTCCCAATTACGAATTCTTTCATTCAGTCGTAAGGAAAGGCGCAAAGCATCGGTCAGCATGCATTGCCATGTCAGCAACAGTTTTGCCTGACAGGTCACATCCTTCTGCTCCGACTTGGATTCCGGGAAATAAACTGCATCAAGAGAAAATGTACCCTTATGTTTCCTGACTGACGAGCCGAAGCCTTCCGCTCCCCTTATAGCGACGTAATCTCCACGGGAGAATTCTCCAGAAAAGGACAGGGCATGTTCATTTCTGCATTTAGTTCCGCTTCTCGGAGCTCCGCTGAACGTCGGGTTGAAATCCGGAGGATAAAATCTGAGCATGGCAGCCAGCCTGAGGTCTTCCCCCGCAGGAAACGTAGTGCCGGCGAGAAAGGCCGGAGCCATGGTGACCCAATCCATGGCACCTTCAGCGAAGATATCGGTACCGTTCAGGCAGAATCTCGCATCCACAGATGACTTCAGATCCGGTATTCTCACATCACGCCCCAAGACCGGAGAGAAATGAACATATGATGTAGCGGAGACCTGACCGTTACGCATATGACGGGTCAGGTTCAATGCGGGAAGAAGCGCAAGTTCCGATAAAGCCTCCAGATTCTTGATACCGGGCATGCTTAGAACAGCAGATATAGACGTACGCCCTGCCATCATTGAGGCAGCAAGTCCAGTCATGGCGGCACTTCCGGTAAATGACCACGATTGCGATATGGCGGAAGCACGCCGCAAATATGCCGTCGGCGAAGCCAGGCCGCTGAGTACCATACCGTTCCAGAAAGCAAGTCCCTGTCCGAAACGCGCATTGAAATCGCCGGCCACAAGCTTAGCCTGCCTACGCTTGAAATACCATGCGACATGACCGGAAAAGGCCTGCGGACGCCACGATGGACCTTCGTAGGATCTCGAAAAGGCTACAGCTGCAGAAAGTCTCTCCCCCGCCTCCACGCGATACTTTAATCCATAGGCCATCTGACGCCCGTCCTCAACGTCAGCCCGGAACGAAGAGCGCAGGCTCATGTCATTCCGAAGGTCGGCATTCGCTCCGGCAGTTTGTCCTGCCTTCGCATAGGACTCAAATGATATGAATGGAGCAAGCCTCTCGACGAAATCCCTGCCATAACCGTCCAGTGCCGCCAGCTCGCTTAAGGAAAGGACATCACCATGATTATTCCTGTAATCCTGCAGCGAAGCCACCTGATACTCAGTCAGCAGACCCGAAGAAACAAGTCGGGAGGTTGAAGAAATATTAAGCAGAAGAGGCCGGCGAAGGAAATCCTCCAGCTTCTCGACCTCGTAAGCATCCAATTCTTCTTCAGAGTCAGTTCCCAGAAAATTTGCTATAAGGGCCATTTCCGACTGACCTTGGGCAGCCGATGAAAAACAGCACAGGAATAAGAAATACAATATGACCTTCCGCCTCATGTCCATAAGAGTATGATTCCCGGCAAATATATGACCCGGCGCGACGCATCTTGTTGTATGATGAAAAAACAACAGAATAATTATCGTTTTTTTAACAAAATATCTATTTCTTATCATCATTTATATTAAATTTGTAGGATATATGAAATAGACCATGGATAAAGTCACCCTTTACGACAAGACATTCAGGACCTTCATTCCGTATGAGAAGCTGAAGGAAGCGATAGACGTTGTCGCGGCAAAGATCAATAATGATTTCTACGGATGCGAAGATGTACCCGTATTGCTTTGTGTGCTGAACGGATCTATCATGTTCACTTCCGAGCTGATGAAGAGACTGACATTCAACTGCCAGGTGGTATCCACCAAATTGTCTTCCTATGAAGGCACCAGCACTACCGGAAAGGTAAAGCAGGCTTTGGGACTGACAGCAGATATAAAAGGCAGACGCGTCATCATAGTGGAAGATATCGTTGACTCCGGCAACACCATCGTCGAACTCAAGCGCATACTTGAAGAGAAGGAAGCTGCAGAGTCCAGAGTATGTACCCTGCTTCTTAAACCTGATGCATACAAGAAGGATGTGAAGCTTGACTACGTGGCCATGGAGATTCCAAACGACTTCATCGTCGGCTTCGGCCTAGACTACGACGAACTGGGACGCAATCTTAAGGACATTTATGTATTAGACGAATAATATGAAGTATTTTATTCTTTTTGGCCCTCCGGGTGCAGGCAAAGGCACTCAGGCCACAGCTATGGTAGAGAAGTATAACCTTCACCATATTTCTACTGGAGCTCTTCTTCGCAAGGAAATTGCAGCAGGCACCGAGCTTGGACTTCAGGCTAAGACCCTCATCGAGAACGGCTGCCTCGTTCCTGACGAAGTAGTTGAAGGAATGATCGAGAACGAGTTCAAGAGCGTAACAGGCGTGAACGGTTTCCTTCTTGACGGTTTCCCACGCACTCTTCCTCAGGCAGATGCCCTTGACAAGATTCTTGCAAAGACATCGGAAGAGGTAACCGCTACGGTTTCTATCATGATTCCTGACGAAATGATCATGGAGCGCATCAAAGGCCGCGCATTGAAGGAAGGCCGCGCAGACGATGCCAGCGAAGAGATCATCAACAACAGAATCGTAACCTATCATAATCAGACTGAGCCGCTTATCGAGTACTATACAAACGCAGGAAAATACAACGAAATCGACGGAGTCGGCAGCATCGACGAAGTACAGGAGCGTATTTTCGCTGTAATGGACAAGTTCTAGAATATGAACAGAAAGTTATTTTATTTATTTATTGCAGCCGCCACTCTCATGGTCGGCTGCAATTCGAATAAGGGGGCTGATGAAATCACAGTCCTCTATTGGAACATTCAGAACGGAATGTGGTCGGATCAGGGAAACAATTATGACAATTTCGTGGAGTTCGTCAAGAGTGAGAATCCGGACATCTGCGTCTGGGCAGAGGCGGAATCACGTTACCGTACTGACACAAATGTAAAGATGGAGACACGCGAAGAAGTCTACCTGCCATACAACTGGGACCTTCTGGCCCGCAGATACGGGCATGAGTACGTCGTATATGTCGGTAAAAGAGATACGTTCCCACAGGTGATAACTTCGAAGTATCCGGTAAGGATAGTCGATAGAATCAACGGAAACGGAGACGACATCATAGTGGTCCATGGCTCAGGTCATGCACAGGTGGACGTCGAGGGCAAGATCATTAACTTCGTGACAGTCCATACCTACCCTTTCAAATACGCATATAGGGCGGAGGACCAGAAAAAGAGCGCGGAAGAACAGGGCGGAGATGTCTTCAGAGCTACAGAGATGAAGCACATCTGCGAAGAAAGCATTCTCAAACACGATCCTGAAGGAAAGCAGATGTGGATGCTTGTCGGCGACTTCAATGCGATTGCCCGTACGGATAATGACAGATATCAGAGAGCGGAGGATGACAAGTGCTTCATGCTTCATGATTACATCGACGCAAATACACCATTTATCGATGTAATGAAGAGATGGTATCCGAATGAGTTCCAGAAGAGTACGTTCTCCGGCAGAAGGATAGACTTCATGTATGTTACCGAGCCTCTGTTCGAGAAGATCACAAGAGCTGAAACAATCTGGGACGGCTACGCCACTGCTTCCAGAGATCCGAGGAAGTTGAGCAATTTCTGCAATCCTTCCGACCATTATCCTCTTGTTGTGGATATTGCTCTCTGAGCCGGATGGCCACCATCCTATCTGAGCCGATCGCTTCGCGACCCTATATATGTAAAGGCTCTTGATGAGGACACCCCATACCACCAGCCTCTCTGAGCCCGATCGCTTCGCGACCCTATCCGGGTAAAGGGCTCAGAGAGGCTGGTGGTATGGGGTTTATCCATGATAGGAGCTATATGGATAATTTTCGGGCGGCTTGGTGGTAGCCTTCTTCATATAGGGCGGTCAGTTTTGCTGTGTCTTTTTCCATGCGGCCGACTTCTATAGGTTTTTCCGGACGGATTACGATGGTTTCGCCTGAGGCCTCCAGACTTTCGACAAGTTCCATCGTTCTGTTATAAACGGCATTACGGTTGCGCAGGGCTTCCTGAAGATGCGGGTATTTTCTGTAGAATATATCTGCGAACGGATTGTGGCCTTCCTTCTTGCGATAGCCCTTGTTGCGCGTGAGGACGATGACGAATCTGGTGAATCCCTGCGAGCGGGCATATTCTACCGGAATGGAATCGGCGATTCCTCCGTCCAGCATCGGAATACCATCAACCTCAGTAATCTGCGTCACATACGGCAGGCTGCTTGAAGCACGGACTATATCCATTATCCTTGAAGGATCATTCTTTTCTTCGAAATATTCTGCATGGCCTGTGAGGCAGTTTGTCGTGACCATAGCG
>JAEIGA010002496.1_pt1 | contig 29337 bp, 28 predicted proteins | sample 9270691 | NCBI WGS metagenome assembly JAEIGA01 (sample SAMN17057246, study PRJNA624740) | gut metagenome | biome: biome; isolation source: fecal sample | host: Bos grunniens | place: China: Xizang | collected 2019
CGCACTCCAGCACAAGCTTTTTTTGTTTCCTCGCCTGAAACTCTGTTTGCCAAACGACTTATAGATTGTAAAACATCAATTGCTGGATAGTGATAACTTTGAGCCAGTTTTCTACTTAAAACAATGTGTCCGTCCAAAATACCACGAACTGTATCGGCAATTGGCTCGTCCATATCATCTCCATCCACCAAAACTGTGTAAAATGCAGTAATACTACCTTTTTTGGATGTACCGCTTCGTTCAAGGAGTTTTGGCATTGTTTCAAAAACGCTTGGAGTGTAACCACGTTGGGCTGGAGGTTCCCCAATTGCAAGACCAATTTCGCGCTGAGCCTTTGCAAAACGTGTTACAGAGTCAAACATCAACATAACGTCTTTGCCTTGATCTCTAAAATATTCTGCAACAGCTGTGGCAACATAGGCTCCCCGTAATCTAGATAATGGTGATTGATCGGAAGTTGCTGCAATTACAACAGAGCGTTTTAAGCCTTCTTCACCTAAATCTCGCTCCAAAAAGTCCACAACTTCGCGTCCACGTTCTCCAATTAGGGCAATTACGTTGATATCAGCATTTGTATTTCTTGCAATCATTCCCAAAAGTGTGGATTTTCCAACACCAGAACCTGCAAAAATCCCAAGACGCTGTCCCTTTCCAACAGCTAAAAGAGAATCTATAGCTCTAACCCCTGTTACAATTCTTTCTTTTATACTTTTTCTTTCCAATGGATCTGGAGGACTTGCCACAGCAGGATAATAAGCTTCTGGTACAATTTCACCTTTTTTATCATAAGCATGACCTGTTGCATCTAAAACCCGACCTAAAAGTTCCTCACCAACACCAACTCGCAAAACATTTCCAGAAGCCACAACATCACAACCAACTTCTATTCCCTTAGTCTCACCATAGGCCATAAGTTGAACAGTATTTCCATCAAGCCCTACAACTTCTGCCATAACAGAAGCATTTCCATAAGGAATTTTGATTACGCAAATTTCCCCAATTACAGATTGAGGTCCTTGACTTTCTATTAACATTCCTTTTACACGAGTAACTTTTCCTGTAAACAAAATGGTTTCAGTATCTTCTACACCATGAATGTATTTATCAAAAACTGATTTCATAAATTATTCCTAGTTTGCAATAGATTTTGTTACAGTTTTGATTGGAGAAATTTCTAAGATTTTTTGTTCTAATTCATTTAATTGACTTGAAATTCGTGCGTCAATTGCACCAAAGTCTGTTTCGATAATACAGCCACCTTTTTCCACAGAAGAATCTTCAGCCACTGTAATACTTTTTATGCTTTCAACAGCATCCATAAATTCTTTTGTATGTTCAGAGGTTAAACCAACATCAGCAAGATTCACACGAATTGTTACATCCCCACGTCCCTTCACACGACGCAAAGATTGTAAAACATTTTGCATAACCACATTTCGTTGTGTTTCTGAAATCACTTTTACAACTTTTCTTGCAATTAAAAGCACAAGTTCTACAATTTGTTGTTCAGTTTCATCTAGGATTTCTTGACGTTTATCTAAAGTTTTTTCGTTAATAATGTGAAGTCTTTCAATTAAACGATTTACCTCAGACTGACCTTCTTTATATCCGTCTTCACTTCCCTTGTCGTAACCTTCTTTATAGGCATTTCCCACGGTTTTTTGTTTTTCAACTTCACCTTGGGCCACAATTTCACGAGCTTTCGCTTCAGCTTCTTTAATTATTTCTTGTGCTTGAGATTCTGCTTCTGTCTTGATAATTGCAGCTTGATCTGTTTTTCGTTTAATTTCTTCAAAAGCAGCATTTTCTGCATTGCGAATTATTTGTTCAGCTTCGGCTTGAGCTTGGGCTAAAAGTTGTTGTTTTTCAACTTCCCACTGTTGCTTAAAAAGCTCTGCTTCTCGTCGCAAATCATCAGCAGTAGGACCTGTATATTCAGGAACAACTTCCACTACTTCTTCTTCCACAACAGGAGCATAGTTATGAGTAAGTTTTAATACAACTGTATCTTCTACAACTTTTAATTCACCATGACGAAAAACATTTTTAGCCATTTTTACTCCAATAACAACTTATTTTATGAAACTCTATACAACAAGTTCGTCTTCCCCAGAACGAGCAATAACAATTTCTCCAGAATCCTCTAAGCGACGGATAATAGATACGATTTTTTGTTGTCCTTCTTCAACGTCTTTAAGACGAACAGGTCCCATGTATTCCATATCCTCACGAAGCATACTTGCGGCACGTTTTGACATATTGCGGAAGATTTTATCTTGTACTTCAGTATCAACTGATTTAAGAGCTTTTGCAAGTTCTTGCATGTCAACTTCACGCATAACTTTTTGGATAGCACGGTCGTCCAGCATAACAATATCTTCGAAAACGAACATACGTTTTTTGATTTCTTCTGCCAAATCTGGATCTTCTTCTTCCAAAGATTCGATAATGGATTTTTCAGAAGAACGGTCAACAAGGTTAAGAATTTCAACGATTGATTCAACACCACCAGCAGCTGTAAAGTCTTCGCTAGATAGAGTTGAAAGTTTCTTTTCAAGAACCCGTTCAACTTCACGTAAAACATCAGGAGATGTTCGGTCCATTGTTGCAATACGACGGGCAACTTCACTTTGTATATCATCTGGAAGATTTTGCAAAATTACAGATGCTTTATTTGGTTCAAGATATGCCAAAATCAAAGCAATAGTTTGTGGGTGTTCTTGCTGAATAAAGTTTAACAATTGAGAAGGGTCTGTTCGACGAATAAAGTCGAAAGGGCGAACCTGCAAAGAACTTGTTAAACGGTTAATAATATCTATTGCCTTTTGTGAACCAACAGATTTTTCCAACAATTCACGAGCAAAGTCTATACCACCAGAAGTAATGAAGTTTTGAGCCTTCATTAAGTCTTGAAATTCTTTTAATACTTGGTCTTTAAAATCTGCATCAACAGTTTCTAATCTTGCAATTTCAAAAGTCAAAGTTTCAACTTCATCCTCTCGCAAGTGTTTAAAAATCTCAGAAGAAATTTCAGACCCTAAAGAAACTAAAAAAATCGCTGCCTTTTGACGACCTGTTAGATTTCTATAATCCTTAGGGCGTTTTGAAGATGGCTTTATAGCTGCCTTTGGTTTTGAGCCTTCTGCCATATTATTCCTCCATTAACCAAGTTCTAATTAACATTGCAACATCTTCAGGATGTTCTCTTGCCATTGCAATTGCTTGTTCTTGAAGTTCAGCTCTTTCTCTTTCTTCTACAGACAAGGTTGCAACCATACTTGCTTGTTCAGCATCAAGTAAGATTCTATCATGTTCCATCTGTTGACGGCGTAATAATTCGTCTTCTCTTTCTTTTCGTTTCTTTTCAATATGACGATTAATAGCTCTAAACAGAATAAATGCCAATAAAACAGCAATAATTCCAACACCAACATACAAAATAGTTTTTTGGGTTTGTTGCTGTCTTGCATATTCTGCATCTAGGGCATCATGTTCTGCATCACGATTAATTTGAATATTTCTAACAGTTACAGAGTCTCCTCGTGAAGCATTATATCCAATGGCATCCTTTACAAGATCTGTGGCTTGGGTTAAATCTGCTTCTGAAACAGGAATATATTCCCATTCTCGATGACCTTCTTTATCTAAGAAAATATAATTTCCATTTTCATCAACTTTTAGGCGCCATGTACCATCAATATTTACAGCAACTGTAACTCTATCAATAGTAGGTTCTTTTTGTTCTGATATTTGACTTGTATTGATTACGTTATTTATTTTTTCACCTTTTTCTTCTGTTAATGTGTATAAATTGGACATATCAGAATAAACAGGAGAAGTTTGTCCTTCCACACCTGAAGGACCTTCTGGATTGTAAGCTGTTCCTTTAGACGTTTTTTCCACAATTTCCATTGATAATGGCAAAGTGTTTACATATTCAGAGTCGTCGTATGGAGTATCTTTATTATCTTCTTTTACTGTAATTGGAGAATAAACCACAGAATCTACTTTTTTAGTGGAATAATCCATATCAATTTTGATGTTAAGATCTCTAACTCTATCTGCACCAAAAATTAATTGAAGATTTGAAAGAATTTTTCCTTTATATTGTTCTTCAAGTTTTGAAATTGACTTTTGTTGCTTTTCAACAAGATTAACTCTATCAAAATCTTCCATTCCTTCAAAATCGTTAATTTGAAGAGATGTTGTTGCATCATTAATTATGATATTTTCAGCAGTTAAGCCATCGATAGCATATTCTAAAAGTCTTTCAATTCCTTGAATTTTCTTTTTATTTGAAAGAATATCGCTACCAGGTTTTGCATAAATTGCAACACTAGCTTTTACAGGATTTTGTTCAGAGGCAAAAAGAGATTTTTCTGGGAAAGAAATAAGAACTTTGGCATTATCAACATCTTCTAAAGACATAATATGTTGTCTAACTTGCTCTTGCAAAGCTCGTTGAAGATTAACATTTCTTTCCATGTCTGTGATTGTCCAACGTTCCATATCAAATGTTTCCCAAGGATCAACAGTTGAAGGATATTTATCATTTGTAATCAACAGGGTTTTTGCAGTTTTTGCAGTTACCTTATCTTTTACAGAAATCAAACCTGTTGAACTAACAGTTGTTTCAATTCCCTGAGAATCTAAGAAATAAATAATATCATTTCTTACAGCTTCATCTGTAACTGGAGTACTGAAAAGTGGAACTGTAGTTGGTGTAGCCGAAAAGCGTGAAACGAAAATTAACACACCGATAACAACAACTACTATACCAATTAAGATTATTTTTTGAATTAAAGACCATTTTGACCACAAAGTCTTTATTTGAGAAAACAGTTTTTTAAACCATTCGTTCATTAAGCCCTCCCGTGAACGAATAACAATATCTAAAATTATAGCATATAATTCTATCGTTGAAAAGGATTAACTGTCAACCGTGTCAAAGATTTTAGTCAAAAACCTTTCTAAAAAGATTTGAGAAGTATACACAATACCACTTTACATCTTTTTTAATTATTGATACATTAATAGGTAAGACAATTTATTTTAAGAGGTTTAGTATGACTTTTCCACTAGAACAACTTGTAAAATTTCAAGACAATATATACGAAATTACAGCAGCTGCTAGCCGTCGCGCATTTCAACTTTCAATGATTAACGACCCTATTATCAAAGAAAAAGATGACAAGGTTGTTTCAATAGCTGCAAGTCAATTATTTCAAGACGAAGTAAAATATCAAATTGAAAACTAAAAATCTTTTGATTTTGTTCGATTTACTATGAATACGTCTTTTGATACGGGAATGTCTTATGGTGAATGCTATACTGACATTCCCGTTTTAGTTATATTTGCACCAACCGCCTCTGGAAAAACAGCCCTTGCTGAAAAACTTTTTGGAACAAATTCAAAATCTCCTTTTGCAGGAAAAGCAGAAATTGTTAGCGCTGATTCTATGCAAGTTTATAAATATCTTGACGTAGGAACTGCAAAACCAGATAAGGATTTTCTTAAAAATCTTCCCCATCATTTAATTGATATTTGTATGCCAGAACATCAATTTGGAACAGGAGAATTTGTTCGCGAAGCTAATAAGGTTGTAAAAGAAATTTTTTCTAGAGGGAAACTTCCTGTTATTTGTGGAGGAACCGCCTTTTATATCAAAAATTTCTTAACTGGTCTTCCCTTCACTCCAGAAGCTGATGAAGCCACAAGAAATTTAGTGGAAAATCGAATGAAAACAGAAGGAAAAGAAGTTTTATATAAAGAACTTTGTCAACTTGATCCTGAAAGTGCCTCAAAAATCCACATAAATGACGAATATCGCATAAAACGAGCCTTAGAGATTTGTCTTTCTACAGGAAAGCCTCGAAGTAGTTTTCTATTGAATAACCCAAATGAGTTTAGAAAAGGATACAAGTTTTTGGTTCTATCCTTAGAACGAGACAGAAAAGAACTTTATGAAAGAATAAGCCAAAGAGTTGATATTATGTTTGACTCTGGACTTTTGTCTGAAATCGAAAATCTAAAAAAAATGGGCTACAATGGAAGTGAACCAGGACTTTCAGCCATTGGATATCGTGAATTTTTTACAGAAGAAACAGATATCGAAAAAATCCGAGTTTCAATAAAACACGATACAAAACGTTATGCAAAACGTCAAGAAACTTTTTTTAAATCTTTTAACTTTGCAGAAAGCGTAAATCCTGAAGATTTTGACCTAATTCAACAAAAAATTTCTGATTTTTTTAAAGACTATAACTTCTAATACTTGACGTAAAAACCAAATTATTAGATAATGTACTAACTTCAATTAGGGAGTGTAAGATATGCCTTGTGGTAAGAAAAGAAAGCGTCAAAAGATTGCTACACATAAGCGAAAAAAGATGCTAAGAAGAAATCGGCATAAGAGTAAATAAGTTTAACTTGTAAAAGTAAACTAAGCATTAAGGAAGGTTTCCTGATGAACACTTACAATTATGCTATGTAATGACCGTAGATTTAGTTTTGCGCTGAACTGCGGTCTTTTTTTTACTTTTTACTGAGTGTTTTCAAAATCACTCTAGTTTTGTTTTACAAAGGAAAATTTAACTTTGTTACTAGAAAAAATAACCTGTCCAAAGGATATTGAAAACTTTTCAAATCTAGAATTGCACACACTTGCAAAAGAAGTGCGAGAGCGAATCCTAGAAGTTGCTTCTAAAAATGGTGGTCACGTTGCAAGTAATCTTGGAGCTGTAGAATTAACGATTGCCCTTCATAAGATATTTAACAACGAAGACGACGCCATTATTTTTGATGTAAGTCATCAGTCCTACACCCACAAATTACTAACAGGTCGTAACAAAGAATTTGAAACCCTTAGAAAACAGGGTGGAATTTCCGGGTTTACAAAACGGAAAGAAAGTCCCTATGACTATTTTGATGCAGGTCATGCTTCAACTTCAATTTCCAGTGCATTAGGTTTATTAACGGGAAGAAAACTCCTAGAAAAAACTGGAAAAGTTGTTGCAGTTATTGGAGACGGAGCTTTAACAGGTGGCATGGCATTTGAAGCTCTTTCCCACGGAGGACAATTATCAAAGGATTTGATTGTTGTTTTAAATGATAATCAAATGTCCATCAGTAGAAATACAGGTTCTCTTTCAAGATATTTAAGTCGTTTAACATCCACAGCACGATATCAAAGTTTTAGAAATACAATAGATAAAACCGTACAAAAAATCCCATTTTTAAATAAACCTCTTTCGCGATTCATTTTTAGATTCAAACGGGCAATTAAAGCAAGTTTTTTCTCTAATAATCTTTTTGTAGATTTTGGATTTGAATACTTTGGACCCTTTGACGGACATAATATCGAAAGTTTAACTTCAATTTTTAATGATGTTAAAAAATTAGATAGACCTTGCGTTGTTCACGTTTTAACGAAGAAAGGTTATAAATACGATTTAGCAGAAAAAAATCCTACCAAATTCCATGGATTAGGTCCATTTTCTTTGGAAACAGGAGAACTTATTTCAACTTCAGGAAAAACTTTTACAGAAGTTTTTAGCAACAAAATCCTTGAACTTGGTAAAAAACATTCAAACCTTGCTTGTATAACCGCCGCAATGATTGATGGAACTGGACTTTCAAAATTTGCAGAAGCCTTTCCAAATCGATTTTTTGATGTTGGTATTGCAGAGGAACACGCTGTAACCTTTGCAGGAGGCCTTGCAAGAGCAGGAATAAAACCTGTTGTGGCAATTTATTCAACCTTTATGCAACGAGCTGTAGATCAGCTTATTCATGACATTGCCCTTCAAAATGTTCCTGCTGTATTTGTTTTAGATAGAGCAGGTCCTGTTCCGGATGACGGAGAAACCCACCAAGGAATTTTTGATATTTCTCTACTTCGTCCTATTCCAAATATTTCTCTTTTGGCTCCAAGTTCTGAAAAAGAGTTAGAGTCATGTCTAGAATGGGCAGTAGATCAAAGTTTCCCAGTTGTAATACGTTATCCAAAGGGACAAATTCCAAAAGAAAACCAAGAAGTTGCTTCTCCAATTGAATGCGGGAAAGGTGTTTTAATTAAAAACAAAAAAAATGAAAAAACTGAATGTTTATATGTTTGTACTGGTGGGATTTTACCTGAAGTTGAAAAAGCAACAGAAATTCTAAGTCAAAAAAATATAAACCCAGACATTTACAACCTACGATTTTTAAAACCTCTTGATAAAGAATATTTTTTATCCATTGTAGAAAATTATTCTAAAATTGTGTTTGTAGAAGATGGTATTCGCATTGGTGGAATCGGAACATATCTTGAGTCCCTTTTACAGCGAAGAACAACTGGCAAAAAAACCCATGTTTGTGGCTTCCCAGATAGATTTATTGGACAAGGTAAACGTCCCGAAATATTGGAAGACGCACATTTAAATCCAGACCGTCTTGCTAAAAAAATGGAAGACTTATAAAAATTTAGGCAATAGGCACACTATACGATTGATTTTTAAAAGTAAAACGGAAACCAAAATGGAAAATCTAAGTTTATTGTTACATGATAGAGAAATTATTACAGAAAATCCAAGTTTTATAATGGGTATAATCAATGCAAACAATAATTCTTTTTGGAAAGGAAGCCGTTTTACTGGAAAAAAAGCTATAAATCAGGCATTAAAAATGATTGATGAGGGAGCTGATATTCTAGATATTGGAGCTGAATCCACTCGTCCCGGATCATCATACATTTCTGAAAAAGAGGAATTAAAAGCTCTCCTTCCTTTGATTAAACAAATCAGAAAACATTCTAATATTCCAATTTCCATTGATACAAGAAAAATGTCTGTTATGAAGGCTTGTTTTGAAGAAGGTGCAAATATCCTAAATGATATTTCAGCCTTAGAAGATGACGAGAACATGGCAAGTTTTGTAGCAAATGCAAAAATCCCTGTGGTACTAATGCATAAAAAAGGGTCTCCTTCAACTATGCAAACAAATCCTCAATATGACGATGTAATTTCTGAAGTATCCAATTATCTTTTAAAACGAAGTGAATACGCAATATCAAAGGGAATTGCCCCAGAAAAAATAATTTTAGACGCTGGAATTGGATTTGGAAAAAACTTAAATCACAATAAAAATTTAATAATATCCAGCTCAAAGATTTTGCAAAATGTTCAAAATGGATTAGAATATAATAATAATATTTTAAACAATAATAAAAATATTCCAAGTCATATAATTATGGCACTTTCTAGAAAAACTTGCATAGGGGAATTAACTTCAAAAAAGGTTGATGAAAGACTTGCAGGAACCTTAGCAGCTAATTTATTAGCAGTTGAAAATGGTGCTACTATTTTACGTGTTCACGATGTAAAAGAGACGAGGGATATGCTTTTAGTTTATAGAGGTTTGCATGGATAATTTTGAAAGACTTGGGGTTGTGTATAATTACATTAAGCCCTTTTTAGATATTGGAATATTAGCCTTTATTATTTATAAAGCTTATACAATCATTGTAAAAACCAACGGTGCACAAATTTTGCGAGTAATTTTAACCTTTGCCCTTGCCTTTGCTGTTGCCACCGTTCTTCAACTTACAACATTATTAAATATTCTAAACACCTTAGCTCCGGGGCTTTTAGTTTGTTTTGCCATTGTTTTTCAGCCAGAACTTAGAAAAATATTTCTAAAGCTTGGACAAAATGATTGGTTCAAATTGGGAACCCGTTCAAAACACACCTATGTGGATTCAGTTTTAATTGCAGCCGAAATGCTTTCTAAACAAAAAAGAGGGATGTTGGTTGTTTTTATGAAAAAACAAAATCTAAAAGACTTTTTAGACTCTGGAACAAAATTGAATGCAGACCTTACATCAAGTTTATTGGTAACAATTTTTGGTCACGATACCCCACTTCACGATGGAGCTGTAATCATTCAAAGTGGAAAAATTCTTGGTGCAGGATGTTTTTTGCCATTGTCCAAACGTCATGATATTATGAAAACCTTTGGAACAAGACACCGAGCTGCCATTGGTGTAACAGAAGAAACAGATGCAGTTGTTCTTGTGGTTTCAGAAGAAACAGGGGCAATAAGTATCGCTTATGATTCTAAATTATATTACGATTTGACAATGGAACAACTAACAAAAACCCTAGAATCTCAACTTGAAATTAACCCAGATTCTCAAACAACGGAGGAACCAGAAAATGACGCTATCTCAAAGGCTTGAAAAAATAAAAGAAAACTGGGTTGCAATAATTCTTTCACTTTTAGCTGCCATTGTTTTATATTTTTTCTATCAAGTTTCTCAGCTAGACACAACGATTATATCAATTCCAGTTTCTGTAGAATCCAACGGAAACTTATTACCTGTAAAAGAAATCCCTAATCGAATAAAACTAACAATCAAGGGAAAACCAGAAGATATTACAAAACTCACAGAAAGAAGTTTTTCCGCAGAATTAAACCTAGATTATTTTACAGTTCCAGGAAAATATTCAGTTCCAATAACAATTTATTCATCATCCGAAGTTGATGTTATGGAAGGACTAGAAATTAAAGCAAGTCCACAGGCAATAGATGTAGAATTAGAAGAAAAGACAATTGGTTATGTTCCTATTTTAGTACGAACTTCTGGTCAGCTTTCAAAGGGCTATGAAGTTATTGGAAAAGAAACAAATCCAAAGCTAGTAAGAATTGTTGGTTCATCATCTTCAGTGAAAGCAGTAAAAAATATTGAAACTGATATTTTAGATATTTCTGGTTTAAGCGAAGATTTAGAAACTCAATTAAAACTTATAAATCACAACAAAAGAATAACAGTTGATAATCCTTCCTATGTAGATGTAAAAATCCTAATATCAGAAATCAAGGAAGATAAAATCTATAACGATGTTTCTATAACATTGTTAAATCCAATGGAAGGTTTAGAAGCTAAAACTAATTCAACAAAGGCAAGTGTAATTGTAAATGGTCCTCAAAATTATTTAGAATCTTACAAACTTCCTTATGGCCTATTATATGTGGATTGTTCAACAATTTCAGAACCAGGAGAATACGAATTAGAAATTAAAAACCACAAACTAAGTAATTTAGAACTAATTTCTATAGAACCTGCAACAATATTAGTTTCCGTTACTGAAAAAGAAAAACAATCTGAAATTTTAGACGAAAATGCAGAAATTGAAGAAAACCCTGAAAATCAACAAACAGAGATACAAGAATGATAATTGGAACTGGAATTGATATTGTAAAAGTAAGCAGATTTTCATCATGGAAAAACAACAAAAAATTACTAGAACGTTTTTTTCATCCTGATGAAGTAGAATATATTTTATCAAGACAAAGCAACCAGGAAGAAACAATTGCTGCTCGATTTGCAGCTAAGGAAGCTTTAGGAAAAGCCTTAGGCACTGGTTTACGGGGATTTTCGCTAAAAGATATTTGCGTAAAAAAAGACAAATTAGGAAAACCTTACATAGAAGTTTTTCCAGCATTTTTAGAGATTACAAAAACCTATAATCATGTTAATATTCATTTATCAATTTCCCATGAAAAAGAATATGCTTGTGCTATGGTGATTTTAGAAAGTTAAGAATACAGGAGATTATATGGCATACTACAGAAAATCATCTGAAATGAATAAAAAAGATCCAGACAAAAAATTAAGTATTTCCTTTTATTCAAAGACAAAAACTATTTGTCCTGTTTGTAAAAAAGATTTTCAAAAAGAAGAAATGCTAACTGGTGGCGGAAGAATGATTGCAGGAACCCTCACCGACGAATTACGAAGAAATTTTGAACCTTCTGTTAAATACGGAAAAGTTTACCCCTTAATCTATACCATCGGAGCTTGTCCTAATTGTCATGCTGCATTTTTTTGGCAGGATTTTGCCCAATTAACCGACGTTCCAACCATCGGAAAACTAATGGATAATGAAAAAATTCGAAGAGAAGCTGCAAATACAATTTTTCCCCATTACAATCTAAAACACGAAAAAACCTTATATGATGGTGCTGCAACTTATTATCTTGCTCTGCACTGTTACGAGCAAATGCCCAAATCCTTTTCTCCAACAATCAAAAAAGCTCTAATCTGTTTAAGACTCGCTTGGCTTTGCAACGATTTAAACCAAGAATGTCCAGACCACAATTACGACTTTATTGCTCAAAAATTTTATAAAAAAGCTTTATTCTTTTATCAAGAAGCCTTAGAGTTTGAAACAACTAAAGTAGAAAGCATTGCTGGTATTGCAAATTTCGGACCAGATATCGATAAAAACTACGGTTATGATGGAGTTGTTTATCTTTGCGGTTTACTAGAATATAAATATGGTCAAACAGAAAATCATGATGAAAGACTTAATAAACTTGAAAATTACAAACGCTCCATAGCACGTATTTTTGGCCTTGGAAAATCTTCCAAAAGTAAACCCGGTCCACTTTTGGAGCATTCAAGAAATCTTTATGATAGCATTACAAAATTGCTAAAAGATGCAAACGTAATAGGTGAAGACGATTTTTAATGAAAACAATACTTTTAACTATTTCATATGACGGCACTGATTTTTGTGGTTGGCAAAAGCAAAAACCAACAAAAACAGGTGCAGTTCGCACAGTCCAAGAAGAACTTGAAAAAGCTTTAGAAATAATTCATAAAGAACCAGTTCAAGCTTCTGGTTCTGGAAGAACAGATTCCGGTGTTCACGCAAATTTTCAAGCAGTAACCTTTATTTCGCCCATAGACTCAATTCCTGTTGAAAAATACATCCCTGCAATAAATAGCCTTCTACCCCACGATATTCGGGTTATGACGGCTCAAATTGTACCAGATGGATTTCATGCCCGATACAACGCAACAAGTCGTTCTTACCGTTATTTTATGCACACAAGCGAAACTCCAGCTGCAAATGAAATGCGTTATGTTTGGCCACTTTTTAGAAAACCAAATTTAGAAAAACTAAATGCAATGGCTGCCTATTTAAAAGGCGAAATTGATTGTACAACATTTTCAGCAGCCGGAGACAAAAGTGTTTCAAAGTTTCGATATTTAGAAAATGCTTTTTTTTATTACCAAGGTGAAAAATTAGTTTTTGAAATCGAAGCAAACGCTTTTTTATGGAAAATGGTAAGATCAATTACAGGAACATTAATACATTTTGAGAAAATGGGATTTCCTCCAGAATATTTCAAAGAAGTCTTAGATGCAAAAGATAGAAAACTTGCAGGACCAACAGCTCCTCCAACAGGATTATTTTTGCATGAAGTAAAATTTGATGGAATTAGAAGAGCTCCCTAATTTTTTTTGATTTTTTTTGTAACTACTCTGTTATTTATTGGTTTACTTTATACAAATAGAGCAGCAAACAAACTTTTTTCAGAAAAATCCTCTTCCTAAAAACCGTCTCATTAGAGGCGGTTTTTTTATAGACTTAAAATATTTTAAATCGAAAGAAAACTGAACAAAAAAATTAATCAAACTGTTCCATAAAAACAAAAAACGGATTTTAGAAAAAGTCAATTTCTATTTTATAAAATCTACATTTGTTGAGCAAAGTAAAAATCATAGGATTTTACTACATAAAAAGAATTATTTTCGTCAATTGAATAAATCACAACAGAATAATCAGTTTTTTTGTTTAACAAATCTGTTTTGATTTTTTTATAATCTAGGTTTTCTTCATAATCTGGAATATCCCCAATCCAATAAAAATCCTTTTCTGAATCATATTTTACAGGATAAACCCCATTGTTATAAAAAAAACTTATTGGTCGTTCTTCTTCAAAATTAACTTGAATCAATCTCTTAGTTTGTGGATTTTCAAAAATCACACTTACTAGATTATTTTCAGAATTTCGAGTTTCTTGAATGGAATCCCATTTCTTTGTTTTTGAACCATCTTGATTATAGTTTTCAAAATAATCCGCAACAGAATCTTCGTTTAAATCAATGGTAACAGAAGATAGCCAAAGTTTTTTTGAATATGGGAAATTTCCAAAAATATCTTCAAAATTAAAATTTTCAACATAATCATCTGAAGGATTTTCAACTTCGCTAAAAATCTCAGTTGCGTCAAAAGATCCATTTAAATCTTTATCAACATTTCTAAAAATCAATTTACCATTTTCAAAAACAGAAGCAGCATATAAATTATTATCTAAATAATAATTTCCGCTTACAATTTCACCATCAGAAAGCAAAAATCTAATTTTATCTTCCCCAATTTGATTTTTATTAGACAAGAAAGTTACCACAGAAGAAGAATTTTTATAAATCAAAGAAGAATCAAAGTCTGTAGAATCTGGATATACAATATAAAAATCACAAACATCCTTTGAAAAACTTGCTAATTCAACATTTAGAGGTAACCAACTAAATGTATCTGGAATTAAATAAAAATCAAGATTTTCAGTTTTTACTTCCGAAACATAAGGATATCGTGCATAAATTAAGGTTAATTCTTTTGAAGGAATATAAATTTTTCTTGGAGTTCCATAATCAAAGGTGGCTGACCAAGTTAAAATCCCATCTTGTTTTTGTTCGTATACAGCATTATTTGGACGCCCATTTTTATATTCGGTTATTAATTCATAAAAACCATCTTTATTAGAGTCAAATTTTATTATACCTTCAAAATTATCTAAAACAGAAAAAATTAAGTTTTTATTCTCCTCAGAAATTCCATCTATCAATTCTTGAAGAAGATTAAAATCAATTTGTCCATTAGAAAGTTTAAAATAACTAGAAACGGCCTCTTCTACTGAAATAAAACCAGTTTCCCAAGCCTTTATTGAATACAAAGGATTTTTTATACCTTGACTTTTATATACTTTTAGGATTTTTGTTTGCAATTCTTTATCTGCAAAAGTTGAAGCCAAAAGTAGCAAATCTTGATTTATGAAATTTTTACTATCAACATATTCAAAAATTAATGATAAAAATGTTTTATTTAGTTCTACAAACATTTCATTTGAAATCTTTGCTTTTTCATTTTCTAGGTTAGAAAGATTTTCAAATTGGTAAAAAATAAGAGGAAAATCCACATCTGAAGGAAACATTCGGTAACCCGTATTTATGGTTTCACGAGCTTTATCAATATTTTGTGTGATATAGAAAATTTTTCCCCGAAGTTTTAAAGCATCAGAATTCAAGGTCAAAGCTCTATCTTCTAAAAGTTCAAGAGCTTTTTCATATTCCATGGTTTTATAATAACAATTTGCTAGTAATAATTTTGCACCACTTGGATTATAAGAAACCCATTCATTTTCTAAAGCTCTTTCTAGATACTCTATAAGAATATAAGTTGCTTCATTTTTTTGTGATAAGGCTACTGCCTTTACATACCACAAATCAGCAAGAGAAGAATCATAGTTTAATCCAATTTCTGCATAGGAAATTACATTATTCCATTGGGATTTTATTAAATAATCTTGGGATAACTTTAAATATCGCAAAGCCACATTTCTGTTCGCAAAAACTTCAGAATCTGCAAAAACATTTGAAAAAATTGAAAATACTAAAATAAATAACAGAAATGCTTTTTTCATTATTACTCCAAGTCTTTATTTAATTTTCATCCAAGGAAAAACCTAATAATTCTCTGATTTCATTATCATCTAGAGTTTCTTTTTCCACAAGAGTTTTTGCAAGAATATCTAGTTTATCTTTATGTGTAGATAAAATATCTTTTGCACGATTTTCAGCTTCTTTTAAAATCTCTTTTACAGCCTTATCAATTTCCGCAGCCGCATAGTCAGAAACACCTTTATGCTTTGCCATTTCTTTTCCCATGAAAACAGGTTCTTCATCATTATGAAAGCATATTGCACCTAAACTAGACATTCCCCACTGACAAACCATTCTATGGGCTAATTCAGTTGCTTGTTGAATATCATTCTGGGTTCCCGTTGTTGTTTCCCCATAAATCAATTCTTCTGCAACATAACCGCCATACATAATTACTAGTCTATCTTTAAGCTGACTTTTTGTATGAGTATAAGAATCTTCTTTTGGAAGACCAACAGTTACTCCTAAAGCTCTTTCATGGGGAATAATTGTTACTTTATGAAGATTTGTGGCATTTTTCAAATAATAATATGGCAAGGTATGACCAGCTTCATGAAAAGCAGTCATCAATTTATCTTTTTCAGATAAAACCAAAGATTTTCTGGCAATTCCCATTAGAACTTTGTCTCTAGCTTCTTCTAATTCTACATTTTCTACAACACTTTTATTTTTTCTTGCTGCAAAAATAGCGGCTTCATTTACAATATTTGATAAATCAGCTCCACTCATTCCAGAAGTTGCTCTTGCAAGTTTTTTGAAGTCAACATCATTTCCAAGAGGAATCTTTTTTGAATGAACATTTAAAATACTTTCTCTTTCTTTTATATCTGGCATGGCAACCGTTACTTGGCGGTCAAATCGTCCAGGACGAAGCAAAGCTTGGTCTAAAACATCAGGGCGATTTGTGGCTGCTAAAACAATAACACCTTCTGTTTTTTCAAATCCGTCCATTTCTACAAGAATTTGATTTAATGTTTGCTCTCTTTCATCATGTCCGCCTCCAAGTCCGGCACCTCTAGCCCGTCCAACAGCGTCGATTTCGTCAATAAAAATAACACAAGGAGACATTCCTCTTGCTTGAGCAAAGAGATTTCTTACCCTACTTGCCCCTACACCAACAAACATTTCCACAAAATCAGAACCAGAAATATGTAAAAAATTCACCCCAGCTTCTCCTGCAACAGCTCTTGCAAGTAAAGTCTTTCCTGTTCCAGGATTTCCTACCAATAAAATTCCATGGGGAATTCGTGCTCCCATTTTTTCATATTTTGTTGGATATTTTAAAAAGTCTACAATTTCAGCAAGTTCTTCCTTTGCTTCTTCCTGTCCTGCAACATCAGCAAAAGTTACGGTGGATTTTGTTTTATCATAAATTTTTGCCCTGCTTTCAGCAAATTTCATACCATTCATGTTATGAGCCGCTTGATTTCTTAAAATCAACACAATCATTAAAATACTAAAAAACCAAGGCAAATAGCTTAAAACTTTTTCAATAACAGAAGGCTTTGTTGTTTGCCCGAATACCAAAACTCCCTTTCCATTTAATTCAGCAATAAGATTTGGGTCATCATAAGGAATTTCAACTGTAAAAGACGAATATTGACCATTTTGAGAAAGTTTTTTTCCGTTTATAGTTTTTTCGTCAATAATATTAACTTCTTTTATTGCTCCTTCTTCTAGAGAAGTTAAAAATTCAGAATAACTAATTTTATTGACATTGGTTCGTATAATATTATTAACATTTGAAAACAATAAAACAAAACAAGTTATGGCAACAACAAAGAAGGTAAAACCAAAACATCCCTTTCCTTGTTTCTTGGTATTTTTCACATCAATTTTCATAAATCCTCATCAATTTTTACAAAAAAATTTTCAAATCCAAAAGGTTCTCCCCATAATCCCCGCAGTTTTTCATCATAAAAAACAGGAATACATTTTTTCATTTCTTCAGAAACCTTCCATTCAGAAAAAATTTTTGAAACATCTTTATTATTTTTATTTTTATCTTCAATAAAGTCAGAATCGTCCTTACTTCTGATTACAACAGGAAGCAAAAACTTTCCAGACACATAATTTGAATTTTCTAATTTTGCCACAAAGCGATTTTTGGATTTTTCCTGAATTTCAACCTTACCAAAAGGCAAATCGTAAAGTCCAACCTTATCTATTATAGTGTAAAAATCAACATTGTTATATAGTTTTTTTCCAATTTCTATAAAAACAAAATTTCGATTTTTCGAAATAAAAATATTCCCAGAATTAACAGGATGATAATTACAAACAAAACTTTCCAACAAATGATAGGGAAATCTCTTAAAAATCACGGTTTTGTCTATTGATTCAAGAATCGGTTCCGTTTTTGACAAATTTTCATACAAATTTTCCAAACCTTTGTATAACAAATTGATTTTTAAAACTTTATCCAATTTAGAAAATATCTCAAAATCAAAAGAAAAAATGCTTTCATCTTCTTTTTGCCAATCAAAATCAGCAAGGAAATTTTCAATCATTTTTGAAATATCTTGCATTTTTTTTTCAAAGGACAAAACATTAGACTCCCAGCCTAGAAAATTTGCGTCTAAAAGTGGAAAAAGTTGATTTCGAATCTTATTTCGATAATATTTATTTTCAAGATTTGTTGAATCTGTACAAAATTTTATGTTATTTTCAAATGCATACTCTTCGATTTCTTTCCTAGAAACATTTATCAATGGACGAAAATAAATATCCCTTTTCTTTTGAATGCCACATTTCAAAATCGAGCCTTGCAAAAATCGTTGAAAAATCGTTTCTAGATTATCATTTCGATTATGAGCAAGACATATACAATCAGCATTAATTTCAGAAGCGTATTCAGAAAAAGCCTTGTATCGACAAAATCTTGCGGCCTCTTCAATTCCATTTTTACGTTGATTTTTTAAGTTTTCAATAAATCCTTTTTCATATTCAAATATTTTCAAATTGATTTTTAACTTGGTACAAAAATCTTTTACAACTAAAACATCAGCAAGACTTTCCTGTTCTTCTCGGATATTGTGATTTATAGTGATTGCAAAAACATTAAATTCTAATTCAGTTGATAAACTATTTAACAAATGAAGTAAAACCATAGAATCAGCACCACCAGAAACTGCCACCAAAACATTTGCTTTTCTAGCCTCTTGCACTAAGACATTGTTTTCCAAAAATTGAGTTTTTACGTTGATATAAAGTTTTTCTGAAATTGTAAGATTTTTCATTTGAATATTAAAAAAAAAGCTGTCCATCTACGGACAGCCTTTTTACACCTAAATCAAATAAAACTAGCGACGAGGTGCTTTTACAGTTGCGATAACTGCATCTGGGTTAGAAACAACTTTTACACCTTCTGGAAGTGCAATTTGTTTAACAGCCATTTTTTCACCAATCTTTAGTTCACTGATATCAGCAATGATACGAACTGGAAGATCTTTTGGTAGACATGAAATTTTAATGGTATCGATACCTTTTTGTAAGTTACCACCTTCACGAACACCAGCTGGGTTTCCACCAAGTAGAACTTTGATAGGAACAGTTAAAACTTTGTCAGCTTCAATAACTTGGAAATCAGCGTGTAAGTTTTTATCTGCAATGATGTTATATTCTGTGTCTTTGATAAAAGCTAAGTAAGTTTCTTTACCAACAACTAATTCAATAAGAGTTGTAGGAGTAGCTTGTTTCCAAACCTTAGTAAACTCTGCTTCATTTACTTGAAGCATTGTAGCTTCACCCTTTCCATTGTACATTACTGCAGGAAGAATACCTGTAGCACGAAGTGCTTTTGCAGCTCTTTTACCTGTTGTTGTACGAACAGTTGCGGTTACTGTTAACTTATCCATAATGGATCTCCTCAAAATATTTGATTTTTATACTAAGAAACAAATAAACAAAATCTCACTAAAACCCAGAAAGTGCTTTATAAAGATAATGACAAGGTGAAAAACCTTGTCATTAAATCCCAACACAACTAAGTAATAATTTAGTTACCGTTTCATTAGCTGAGACGGCAGGATTCGAACCTGCGGAATACCAGTACCAAAAACTGGGGGCTTACCACTTGCCGACGTCTCAATATCAAAATCAGCTGCATATTATTATGCATATTTTCATAATTTATGCAACTGGTTTTTTGCATTTTTTTTGATTTTTTTGCATTTTTTTTCAAAAAACACAAAAATAACAAAGTTTAGATGTCTTCTGCGTCACCTTCTTCTATATGACCAGCTTCAAATTCTGCAAAAATTTTATCTTGCAATTCTGTACGGAATTCTGGTGTTATTGGATGTGCAACATCTTTATACTCGCCTGTACTCGTTTTACGACTAGGCATAGCAATAAAATAACCTGTTTTGCCTTCGATAATTTTCACATTGTGAATTACGAAACAGCCATCGAATGTTACTGTTACGTAAGCCTTCAACTTGCCTTCAGCAGCTACTTTGCGGATACGGATTTCTGAAATCTGCATAACTTCCCTCCTGTTGAACAACACTAAGTTGTTTTTAACAAATAAGATTCCTTCCAAATTTGGCAAAGTTGAGTGTAGGCTTTTTTTGCATCATTCTCTGAAGAAAAAATGCCGAAGACGACAGAACCCGAACCAGTCATTTCAACAAAATCAGGATTAAATGATTTTACATCCTGAATTGCTTTCTGTATGATTGGATACTTCCAAGCTATGGGTTTAGTAAAACTATTCTCAAATGCCCAATTCTTAACAGGACTTCTATAAATAGCCTCTAAATCCGACAGCGAAGGAAACGCCGTACTATCTCCGTTGTTCCAATTATCCACTAAATCATAAGCTTCTTTTGTGGAACTATGAACACCCGGACACACTAACACATAAAAAAGATCTCTTCGGGATTTTATGTATTTTACATATTCACCCCGACCTGTAACAATGGCAGCATCATAATCTGGTCCATCGTACAAGAAAAAAGAAACGTCACTTCCGATTGTTTCAGCCGCTTTTTTAAGCTCTGCATCTGTCAAAGATACCTCAAAAAGTTTTTGCAAACCTTGAAGCATTCCAGCAGCATCAGAAGATCCGCCACCCATACCAGCACCAGAGGGAATGCGCTTAGTTAAAGTCACATTTACACCAATATCAATGCCAGTAGCAGCACAAAAAGCTGTGTATGCGGAAACAAGAGTATTATTTTCGGGGAGTTTAAAAACAGGTGAGTTTACTTTACAAGTGTTTTTGGTATCCGCCATCTCAATCAGCAATTCATCGTAAAGAGGAACTTTCTGAAAGATACTCTCGATATCATGAAAACCATCATTCCGTTTTTCATTTACTTTTAAATGTAAATTAATTTTTGCAGGAACGATAACATGAACACTACGCAACATGGTTATTTCATTATACTAATTTTTATTTTTATGTCAATATAGATTTTCTGTAGAAATTTTTCCTTGTTATACTTCATTTTATTTTGACACTTTTCCAAGAAATCGTTTAGAAAAGTCTACTGTTTTTCGCATATAAACACATTCTATTACCATTTTCACAAAATATTACGCTAATTTACAAAAAAAAATGCATTTTTCTTTAAAATCCAATTGACATAAACGTGTCTCTAAATTATGGTTTAGGTATAAGCTAATGCTCAAGGAAGTGACAAATGTTCAATGACAGTGACTTATTAGAATACTCATCTATGACAGAGTATGGATTTGATTTTGATGACGGATTCGACGGCGGTTCTAGCTCAAGATATGACGACGATGATGATTTCGATGATGATTCATTAGATGACTTCGACGATGATGATTACATGGATGAAGATTTTGATGATGATCTAGATGATTTTGAAGATGATGACGATTTCGGCTTCGATGATGATGACGAAGGTCTAGACGATTTTGACGATTTTAACTAATCCCAAAATATAAAAGGAAATCTCTAACATTTTCAGTTGACTATCCAGAAAGTATTTTACTTTCATAAGGATAGTCTTTTTTTTATTTAAAATTTGATTATTTTACAAAAAAAAAGACGCCATCCAAGGTAGATAGCATCTTTCTATCAAAAATTACATTAATTTTTCACCAGCTTGCCATAATTTTTCCAAATCATAAAAATTACGAGCTTCTTCTGTCATTAAGTGAACCACGACAGGTCCAATATCCACAAGATTCCAATCATCACCATCTGGGATTTTTTTATTAGGCACAGTGATTTCCATATCATTTTCTTTTACGTAATCTTTTATTTCCTTACGTAAACCAGAACTATGAGTTGAACTATTCACAGTTACAATAATAAAAAAATCAGTCCAACTGTTTAATCTTGAAACATCTAAAACTGTTACATTTTCACCTTTTAGATCTTTCATAATTTGAGCAATTTCTAGTGCTTTGTCTTTTACTGTTTTCATCTTACATACCGTCCATCAAAATCTTTTCCAAGAATAATAGTAAAATCTACCAATGAATCTGCTTCAAGCTCATCATCAGCCTTGATTTCCTCTGTAACAACATTTTCGCAAAGGATAAAATCTGCTAATACCTTTGCTTCTGCTTCATTTCCAATGTGATCAATAATCATTGTAGACTCAATATCATTGGATTCTGCATTTATTGTACTCAACACATCGTATCCAGCTCCCTGAAGAATTGCAGCTGTATTTTTCGCAAGTCCTTGTACAGTTGTACCATTTTGGATTTCAAGGACATAAACACGACTAGCAACCTGTCCAGAAGCAGAAACTAGAGCAGTTGTTGTTTGCTTAAATACATCTTTTATGAGTTGCCCATCATAATAAGGGAAAAGCAAGGTTTTGCCCTCTACAATTCTAGATGCACCAAGCACAGTCTGAGGCATTAACCGCTCAGCATCAATAGCAGAAACCTCAGACAACAGTTTATACAATCCTTCTTCGTCAACATTTGATTTCAAACGTTCACCAAAAAAAGGAAAAACTTTCTTTGTAAAAATCGTATTTTTATTAACATTCAAGGCAGAAAAGAAAGCAACAATGGCATTTTGTTTTCTATCTTGAATATCAGAATTTGTATCTTCTGGCAAAACATAGGACAAATAATCTACAATTTTATTTCCGTCTAATGTTACAGCCCCAGAAGGAAGCAAAAATCTTTCACCTTCGATATTAAAATAATCTACCGCAGTTGGAACAAAAACTCTTAATCCACCAAGTAAATCCGCTAAAACAGAAAAATCTTCCAAACTAATTTCTAATGTAAATGGAATTGAAGTTCCTGTTAATTTTTGAATTTCTGATTTATAAACTTCTATGCCTTTTTCAACATAAACTTGATCAATTCTATCGGTTCTTCCAATAGAACTAAAAATTGCCCCAGTATTACCTGGAATGTCAAACAAAGCACCGCGTCTAGATACTGGATAATAAATCAAAACATCAGTACAAATTGGAGTTCCTTCTTTTTCAAGGACTATAAGAATTTTTATTAACTCATCATTTTGTAGCATATCTCCAACAGTGTCTGTTTGCAAGGCAAAAATCATAACAACTGCTGTAACTGCTAAAATCATGAAAATTATTACTAAAAAAACTGAGTTTTTGTTAGCAGAACTTTTTGAACTCATTTAACATTAACTCCTTTTATTAAAGATAATAAAAATTTTTCTGTTTTTGGAGATAAAGTGTGCCCCATTGATTGCTCATACTCAATAGCTTCTTCTAAAACAGAAAGTACAAAATCATCTAATTCCATAGAAAAAAGTTCTTCTATTTTTTCTTTAGTAACATGAGGTCTTGTTGGCTCACTTTTATCAGCTGCATACAAAATTTTTCCAAGATTTCCCATCTCAGGAGCTCCAAAAACATGATTTCTAACAGCTTCTAACAAATTTTTATTTGTAATTCCATATTCAGTTTCTAATAAAACACTAGCAGCTCTACCATGGAGTAAAGATTTTTTATCCATTTCTATTTCAGTAATAGGATTTCCATCTTGTTTTGCAAGAAAAAGCATTTGTTTTCCATCAAAATCCTTGCACATATCATGGACAAGTCCTGCTAAATAACCAAGACGAGGATTTTCCCCATATTCTAAACACATTCGTTCTGCCATTTCCGCAGTACTAACAGAATGTTCATAACGAGAAGGCTTTACCATTTTTTGAACAACTTTATGCATCTTAGAAATTGTTTCTTCTAAAATTTTATCATCAATTTCATTCACAGTACAACCTCCTGTCTTTTATATATTCAAAAACTTCCTCTGGTAATAATTCTACTACAGATTCTTGATTTTGTATTCTTTTTCGTACCATACTTGAAGAAATATCGTACAAATCGTTATTTATTTCTTGGTGGGGATAGGGGAATTGCAAAGACTCAAAATCAATTTCTTCTAAAGGTCTTTTTGCCAAAATGATATTTACCATATTTGCAAGTTCTGAAGCATTTTTCCACTTACCAAAACCTGATATTAAATCTGACCCAATCACTAAATACAATTTCTCAAAATCCACACCTAGATTTTTATACTTTTCTTCAAGAAATTTCATTGTATCATAGGTAAAGGAAATGCCACCTCGCTCTATTTCGCATTTTTCAATTTCCACATAAGGATGATTTTTAAATGCCAATTCAAGCATAATAAGCCTATCTTGGTCGGAAGTATCTGTAAAAGCATTTTTAAAAGGAGAATGAAAAGCTGGAATAACGACAACTTTTTCAAAACCTTCTTTATGCAAAGCTTCCACAAGTTTTATGTGTCCTATATGAACGGGATTAAAACTTCCACCAAAACAGGCTATTTTCACATTTCACTTCCTGGATACTGAGTTCCTTCATCGTCACAGTCAGCACGATTTTTCATAAACTCACTGATTTTTGGCTCATTATCCTTTTCTTCTTCGGATTTTATAGCAAAAACATCTGCCACAAGATTTTGAATTTCTTTCTTTGCCCTATCTAAGCCATATCTTCTTTCAACAGAAATTGGAATAACGATTTCATCTTTTAGATTATTCTTAATTTCTTCTGCAACTTCTGGAGCACCTTCAATATCCATTTTATTACAAAGAACAATGCGAGGTTTTGCTGCCAATTCTTCATTAAAGGATTTTAACTCATCTTTTAGTGTTTCAAAGGCTGTAAGAGCATTTTCGTCGCTACAGTCAATCATGAAAATCAAAGCCATTGTACGAGAAATATGCTTCAAAAAGCGAATACCAAGCCCAGCTCCTTCAGAAGCTCCCTCGATAATTCCTGGAATATCTGCAATTATGATATCTTGTTCATCATCAACACGCAAAACCCCAAGATTAGGGATTTTTGTTGTAAATGGATATGGAGCAATTTTTGGACGAGCATTAGTAAAATAGTCTAGCAAAGAAGATTTACCAGCATTCGGAAAACCTACAAGACCAACATCGGCCATAACACTAAGTTCTACACGCAATTTACGTGTTTCACCAGGTTTTCCTGCATGGGCATATTTTGGAGCTTGATTTGTGGAAGTCTTGAAGTGCATATTTCCCCAACCACCTTTACCACCTTCCAAAAACTTAAATTCAACATTTTCGCTTTCAGTGGTAAATTCACAAATCAATTCATTGGTTTCATAATCTCGAACTGTAGTTCCAGGTGGTAGTGGAATAATAATATCTTCTCCATCTTTTCCATATCTATTACTACCAGAACCATCACAACCATTTTTTGCACGATAAACAGTCTTATGACGTAAATGAGCTAAAGTTCTTAAATTTCGCTTACAAACAAAAATAACGTCGCCACCACGACCGCCATCGCCGCCATTAGGTCCACCATTTGGAACATATTTTTCTCGTCTAAAAGCAATACACCCATTGCCACCTTTTCCAGAACTTACTTCTATACGAGCTTCATCTGCAAATTGTATCATTTCACACCTTGAAAATTGTACTTTTAGTACAAAAAAATTAAAAAAAATACCCGGCAAAGCATAAAAAATACGCTTCAAACCGGGTACCTTGGATTAAAGAATCACTTATGCTTCAACTGGTTCGATTGAAGCTAGTTTTCTTCCTTTGCGTTCGTGGTAAACAACTTTTCCAGTTTCTGTTGCGAAAAGTGTATCATCTTTACCTTTTCCAACATTGTTACCCGGATGGATTTTTGTTCCTCTTTGACGAACAAGAATTGATCCTGCTGGAACTAATTCTCCACCGTATACTTTTACGCCTAGATATTTAGGATTAGAATCACGACCGTTTTTTGCGCCGCTTCCGCCTCTTTTACGTGCCATTTTATATGCCTCCGCAACCTGTTATTCAGTTTTTTCCTTCAACGATACATGTTCAGGATATTCATTTTGTAACAAGCCCAAACCTTGCTGCAAAAAGTCTCCACAATGTATCAATAAAGCGTCATCCGCTTTATCATTATCCTGAACACAGAAGAAAAGTTTTCCAGGTTCAGGTGTATTTACCAAAAGCCTTACAGTTGGTGTTTTCTCCAAAAGAGCTAATACTGTGCGTAGTATCGAAGAAACAGCAGCACACACAATATCATGCCCTTTTTCAGCAAAACCTGCATGACCTTCAGCCGTACAGGAACGAAGCATTCCGTTTTTTGACCGAACAATCCGTACCTGTATCACACTTTTACCTCATGTGATTATGCTTCTGCGTTTTCTGCAGGAGCAGCTTCTTTAGCTTTTGCTAATTTAATATCCTTAATACGGATATTTGTGTATTGTTGACGATGACCAATTGTACGGTGATAGTCTTTTTTGCTCTTGTATTTGAAAACAATTACTTTGTCATCTTTGAATGTGTTTTCTACAACAGCTGTTACTTTAGCACCTTTAACGTATGGAGTTCCAACGCTAACTTTTTTACCGTCATTTAAAAGAAGAACAGTATCAATATCTAGTGTTTTACCTTCTTCAAGATCGATTTTATCAACCGCAATTAGAGCATCTTTTTCAGCTTTATACTGTTTGCCCTTATACTCAACAAGTGCGTACATCTTACACCTCTATTAAAATATACTAACTGTATTTTCTTACAGTTTAATGACTTTCTTGAAAAACGGGGACTCAAGAAAATCTATACTTACGTGTTTGTGTTATTCTACAAATTTTCATAAATAGCGTCAAGGGATTTTGAGTTTTTCTATAATCTTTTAACCTAAAAAAATACTAAACTACTTTCATAGTAATTCTTTACAAAAAAAAAGAAATCTCCCAAAACACAGGAGATTTCTTTTTTTAGATACATTTTAGTTTGTTGGTTTTGACTGTTCTTTACGCTTTTTATCAATGTAACCACTATCTTCCAAATAACGTCGGCGTGTAATTACAAGTGAAATCAATTCTTGATACATATTGTAATCAACATCCAAAGCAATTGGAAAAATGAAGAATTCTGTTTCATCGCAATAACGTTCGATAAAAGCAGGATCTGTAACAAATCCCAAACTTATCATATTACTGATACGATCTGCGCATTTTAGAATTTTCGCTTTTGCTGTACCATTATCAATAATATTTCGCAAATAATCTGGCTTTTTGATTTCTGGCTTTCGAGTTACTTCGTACACCAATTTCAAAACATCTTCAGCATCGCCTCCAATGTCAAGGATACGTTGGACATCAAAACCAGGAACATCTTCTACTAAATCGTGGATTAAAGAGGCTTTTAGTAAAACGGAGTCTAGGTAACCATAATCGACAAGAATACCCATTGTGTCGATTTGATGCCTGAACATGTTGCCTCCTGCATGTCGAGATTTCCCGATTAATTCAGTAGAAAGTTGGATATAAGGAGCCAAGGACAAGTCGCGAAGTTGTAACATACCTTGTTTATTCATTTTCATTGGTTTATCTACGTTCATAAGCTTTTCCTTAATAAAAATGTAAATTAAAAAATTAGCAAAATCTCTATTACAACTTTTAACAAAAATATTTAGCAATAGAAACTTTTTATCGATAAGTAATTTTTTTGGTGCCCCCAAGAAAATAAAAATAACTTTAAGATTTGCAACGCAAACCTTTAATTTTTTGCCGCTCCTTCACCTACCTTTTTTAGAATTACAATACTTTGCAACTTACATTACAAACGGGGAAAAACCCAATTATATTATACCATGATAAAATCACATTAAACAACAGAAAACAACAAAATAAGAGAGTATTATTTATTTATTTTTAAAGAATTTTAAGAGAATACAGAATCTTAAAGAGCACTTCGCTCAAGTCTTTGACTCTTATTTGTTTAGGGTTTTCCTACATTGTAGAACCGAAACAAAAAAAAAGAGGAATTGCCAATTTTCTGACAATTCCTCTTTATAGATTCAAAAATTATAGATTTTGTAGATATGATTCAAGTTTTTCAACCCGACGAGCTGCATTTGCACGTTTTTCTTTTTCAGCTTCTACAACTTCTTTTGGAGCATTTTGTGCAAATTTTCCAGCCAACTTTGCATCAACCTTTGCAATAAATGCTTTTTCTGTTGTAAGTTCTTTTGTAAAACGTGTCTTTAGTTGGTCTACGTTTACAGAACCATCAATTTTGATAAATGCTTCAAAACCATTTCCAACTGTTCCGATAGCACCATCAATTTTGTTTTCCACAAATTCAATATCACCAATTCCTGCAAGAAGTTTGATAATATCAATTTTTTCTTTACAAACTTCTGCACTACTTCCTTGTGTGATAACAAGTGCCACATTTAGCTTAACTTCTGGACCAATTCCACATTCTGCACGTAATGCACGAACTGAACGAATTAACTCTTGTAAAGTTTCAAAGCGTTCTGCAACCTTTGTATCAACTCTAGAATCATCAATTTCAGGATAAGGACCTGCAATCAACATTCCTGTGTAATCACATGTACAAATACTTTCTTCACCAGCTGCTTTTCTTGAAGCAACAAGTTCAGCCAATGGAAGTTTTTGGTAAATTTCTTCTGTAACAAATGGTAAATATGGATGTAAAAGTCTTAAACTTTCTTCCAAAAGGTTTAGAAGAACAGAAGCTGCTCTATCTTTTTCTGCATCGTCTCCATTCCAGAAAGAAAGTTTTGTTGCTTCAACATACCAGTCACAGAATTCTGTCCAGAAGAATTCATACAATGCACTTGCACCGTCGTTGTAGCGATAGCTTTCCAATGCACTTCTTACAGAACGAACTGCATTATCAAGACGACCATAAATCCATTTATCAAGTTCAGTTAAGTCTGATTTTTTAACTGGAACAAGATTTCTGCCTTCTAGATTTCCTAAAAGATAGCGAGAAGCATTCCAGATTTTGTTTGCAAAACGACTTCCAAGTTTGAAAGAGTCTTTATCGATTAAAACGTCTTGTCCACCTGCACACATATAGCTTAATGTGTATTTTACAGCGTCTGAACCAAATTCTTCGATTACTTCTAGTGGGTCAATACCATTTCCAAGGGATTTTGACATTTTGCGACCTTGTTTATCACGAACAAGACCGTGCATGTAAATATCACGGAAAGGAGCTTTTCCTGTAAATTCAAGCCCAGCCATAATCATACGAGCAACCCAGAAGAAGATAATATCAAAACCAGTTACAAGAGCTGTTGTTGGATAGAATTTTTCTAAATCCTTTGTATTTTCTGGCCAACCTAATGTTGAGAAAGGCCACAACCAAGAACTAAACCAAGTATCAAGAACGTCTGGATCTTGTTGTAGTTTACTTGCTTCACATCCACATTTTGGACATTTTTCTGGATCTTCGCGACTTACAATCATTTCTCCACAATCTGGACAATACCAAACAGGAATACGGTGTCCCCACCAAAGCTGACGGCTAATA
>JAEIGA010002497.1_pt1 | contig 29329 bp, 28 predicted proteins | sample 9270691 | NCBI WGS metagenome assembly JAEIGA01 (sample SAMN17057246, study PRJNA624740) | gut metagenome | biome: biome; isolation source: fecal sample | host: Bos grunniens | place: China: Xizang | collected 2019
TGAAAGTTTTTTCCTTGGTAAAGAAATAATTTAATAGCAAATTAAACCTATTTAAAAAGCATTTTTAAGTAGGTTTTTTTATTTTAACGCTAAAAAAGTATATTTTATGCAATTAAAACAAATATATATAATTGACAAAAATTTACTAAAATGATAAACTAATATAGAATATAGGTTAATGGGCTTATTAAGGAGATTTTATGAAAAGGCTTTTAAATATATTTTTAACAGTCGTTTTAGTGGCGGTTTGTGCTTTTGGCTTAACGGCGTGCAAAACCCCAGATGAAACCGGCGATAAAAAAGAAGGCGTGTTGATTAAAAAAGAAAAGGGCATTTACGTTGTTTATGATTACGTTGATGACGGAAAATTGACTGACGGCGTGCTTGACTTGGGCAAAGTTTTAGAGCAAAAGGGAATCACCACCCAAGTTAAAATTAAAAGCGGTGCTTTTGATGGTGCTGATAACATCAACAAACTTATCGTTCCAGACACTGTTGTTGAAATTCAAGAAGGTGCATTTAGGAAAATGTCTAACCTTTACGAATTGCACGTTCCATTTATTGGCTTAAACGCAAAAGCCGATGCACAGTATGAACAAACCGATGCAACGGAAGGTAAAGCAGTCGATAATGAAACGACCATAGCACACTTCTTTGGGACTGAAGTTTATGACGGCGGTGCAACATTGACAAACTATTTTGGAACTTTCTACGTGCCATTTACCTTGTCAAAGGTTGTGGTTAATGCAACTGCTAACGTTGATTATTCAGTTATCAATACGGGTGATAACGGTCAAGTTAAAGTTGTTAAAGAAGGTTATGCAATCCCAAGCCGTGCTTTTGAAGGTGCAACAACCATTCAAACGGTTGAATTAGTAGATAACGGAAACATAAAAGAAATTGGCGAATATGCTTTTTATGGCTGTTCGGCATTAACTAAAATTACTATTCCAACGACTGTAAACAAGATTTACAACAATGCGTTTGTTGACTGCAAAAACTTAAAAGAAGTTAGTGTTTTAGGCTCTGGCGTTGTTTTGGGCGAAAACGTGTTTGTTGGTTGCGGTAAGATGGATAAACTTAACAGCCAAACCCAATTAACACTTGATTTGGGTGCGTTCAGTGCAATTGGTTATAAGGCATTTGACTTTGGCAGAGATAAGGTTGAATTTAATGTTTTGAATAAAGGCACGTTTAATCTTAACGACATTTTAGGTCAAACAAAAGTTAAAAACTAAACTTAAATAAAAACAAAAACGCTATAAGGAAAATTCCTTATAGCGTTTCTTTTTTGATAAATTATTTTGCAAAATTATTTGGTTGTTATATTGATTTCTTTTAACTTGTAAACTAATGCACCAACAGTATTAAACGATTGATTTTCCATTATTGGTTCAGCATATTCAACAGGAATAGCATAGTTTTCGATATCGCCAACCTTGGCATTTTGCAAGGTCAAATATTTTGTTAAACCAACTTGTTCTGTCCCGTCCATAGCGAGGAACAAATTATTGACAGGCATATTGACGTTTTCTAACGTTTGAAGGTTGTTGTTTAATTGAAATTTCAATTGGTCGAACACAACGCTTGATTGACTGTTATTGGTTATAAGCATACTCTTTGCTTGGTTGTACATATAGGTGATGGTTGGTATGCTTTTTGATTTGCCTTTTTTAAGGTTTATGTTTCTTGCAATAAAAAGTAATTGTACGTTATCAATAGTTTTTCTTCTTTCATATTCGTAAGAATTGCCGTTTCCTGAAAGAGGTTTTAACTTGCTGATAAAATCATCTTGTTCAATATCGACCAAATTAACGTTTTCATTTGCATCAGCCTTATAATATTTTTTAGTCAACGCAAACTTTTCATTTTTATAGGTTGAAGTATATTCATAAATATTTTGGTCGGTTGCAATTTGGCTTGAACTCATTGCGATATAGGTATTTTTAACCGTTGTCTTTGAATAAACCGGTGCAAACGCCCACTCTGCATCGTAGAAATAAACTTCGCTTATAATCTTGTCGTTAAATCTTTGCTCGCTTTGCCCTTCGCCCACAACAACGTCGATTGAAAACACTGTCTTAATGTAGTTAAAGGTTGTGATATTGTCAAACTTAATGTGTTGGGTTATCCCGCTTGGTAAAGACCTTCCCGTGCTGTCATATTCAATGACAAGTTGTCCGTTTTCATACTTTGGCACTAAATCTTTATTAATGCTTTGTGCACAAACAATCCCTTTATAAGTGTCAGTATATTCAACGCTATACACAAGCCTTTCGGTTTTAATGTTGGTTGTTGCACCATTTTCAAATTCAAGGTAAGAACTTGCCTCGCAACTGCAACCCGAAAGAGCAAAGGTAAACGCTAAAAACACGGACAAAATTAAAAATATAATTTTTCTCATTGCTCGCTCCATATTTAATTTCTATAATATGATATCACAAATTAAAAAAAATGTAAAACATCTTTATAAAAAACATAAAAAAGTTGGTAAAATATGATACAATTAAGATATGGTAAACTTAATTACGACCGACTCTTATTTTAACGTTTTTGATTTGTTGACCAAAACGATAAAAGAAAGGGGAACGGGCATTGAACAAAAGAATATTATTTTTTGTGAAGAAAAGGTTTCACTTTTAATCGAACGCCTTATTTGTTATGAGCAAGGTGGGACGTTTAATACCGAAGTTTATTCTTTCGGTAATTTTTTGCGTACCAAAAAACCGCTTGACAATCTTTTGACTATCGAAGGCTCGTCAATGGCGGTAAAAAAGATTTTATCAAGCGTAAACCTAAACTGTTTTAAGGCAAGCAAAACCACAATCGCACCAACTTTATATAACCTTATAATTCAGTTAAAGAGTGCAAAGGTAAGCCCACAAGACGTGCTAAACGCTATTGACGGCACAAGCGGGGTTTTGAAAAATAAACTTATTGATATTTATGAAGTTTTTATCGCTTACGAAAAGTTTGTTAGCGATAACGGGTTTATCGACCAATCTTCATACTTGGATTTTTTAGATGAAGTTATCAAAAATGACGATAGGTTAAACGGTGCAAACGTTTATTTGGTTGGTTTTAACGGCTTTACCGCACAGATTAGGCAGGCGATAGAGTGCCTTTTGGATAGAACGAATAACTTGACGGCAATTTTGTGTCAAGGTGATAACCCATTGGTTTTTGTAAACGAAAGCCCAGCCTTTATCAAAAACTTGTGTAAAAACAAGGGCGTGCCACTTTTAGAAAAGCATATTGAAAGTGAATATCTAAACAGTGCGAAAGTTATTTTAGATAACCTTTTTAATCCGTTTAGCCAAAAGAAAGAAAAGCAAACTGACGGCAAGGTTTTTGTTTTGCCAGCACATAACCCTGTGGTTGAGATGGAAAGGGTTGCACAAGTTATTAAGCAAAAGGTTATAAGTGGCGAGTGCAGGTATAAAGATATGACTGTGGCTATCCCAGATAGCAGTTATAATTTTTATATTGAAAACGCCTTTAAAAACCTTGAAATTCCATACTTTATCGACCAAAGAAAGAAAGTTCATCACCACCCACTTGTGCTACTTGTGTTATCGTTTATCGAAGTTTTAAGGAAAAACTTTGATAGAAAGGCCGTGCTTTCTTTTGTTAAAAACCCTTATTTTAGTTTGGACACCGAGTTAAACGACCAATTTGAAAACTACGTTATAAAATATAATATTAATTACAATAAGATTAAAAAACCGTTTACTTTAAGAGAAAATGGCGAGGATATAGAAGCCCTTAACGAGTTAAGACAAAAAATAGTGGACTTGTTCAGTGAGTTTGACATTTTAAAACTTTTTGAAAAACTTAACGTTAAGGAAAAGACCGAAAGTTTTACAAAAACCTTGTTTGAGCAAAACGAAAAAGAAGAAAGTGCCATCAATGCCCAAATGTATGATGCCATTATCAAACTTTTAAGTCAAATGAAACTTTTGCTTTCGGATGCAAACTTATCGCTAAACGAATTCAAAAGTGTTTTTGTCAGTGGTATAAGTTCGCTTGAACTTTCTATTATTCCGCAGTATAACGACGCTGTTTTTATTGGCGATTATAAGGAAACGGCTTTGGCAAAAGCAAAGCATTTGTTTGCGTTGGGGCTTACAAGCAACGTGCCAAACGTTCAAAAGGACGTGTCTTTACTCAATGATGATGATATTAAGGCCCTTGAAAACATTGAAGTATTGGTAGAGCCAAAAATTAACGTTGTAAACCACAGAAACAGGGAAAACTTTGCCCTTGCAATAACCGCCTTTTCAAATTCGCTTTATTTAAGTTATCCTATTTGTGCTATTGACGGGACTAAAAACGTTAAGAGCGAAATTTTTGATACCATAAGTGACCTTGTGGAAATTAAACCTTTCCCACAAGAAAACGGATATTTGACCAAAAAGCAAGGCTTAAAATCTTTTGCAAAAGATTGTGGCGAGTTTATGGACGGAAAGACCATTGAATTTACCAACGCTTGCTCATATTACACAGCCGTTGATGACCAAAAGACCAAGCATTTAACAAACCTTGCTAACAGCCAAATTCAAAAAGAGTTAGCCACATCAAAAGAAGTGCTTTTAGACAAGGTTATTTCGCCAACCACTATTGAAGACTATTATAAATGTCCATATATGTGCTTTATGTCGCACGCATTAAGGCTAAAAAGCCGAAAGCAAGGCGAGGTGGACGTTTTGTCAGTGGGCAACTTAATGCACGAAATTTTCTCGCTTTTTACCTTAAACATTGACAAAGTGAGTGACGAGCAAAGTTCAAACTCGCTTTTTGACAGTTTGGCAAGTTCGGTGCTTCAGCGTGATGAATACCAAAGATTTGTGCTTGACGAAGGCTCGAAAATGACGGTTGATAGAGTTTTGGTAGAGTGCAAAAAGTATTGCTATAAGACTTATTTGTCGCTAAAAAATTCCGACTTTACTGTTAAGAAAAGCGAAGTTAGTTTTGGTGAAAACTGTTATTACCCAGCAATCGATTTGCTTGACGGGCAAGTTAAAATTAAGGGCAAAATTGACAGAGTTGATGAAAGTAAAGACTATTTTAGGGTTATCGACTATAAAACGGGTGGCACTGATTCGAGCGAAAAGTCACTTTTTGCAGGCGTTAAATTGCAATTATATTTATACAGTGCATCGGTTGCGAAAAAACACGGTGGGGCAAAAAGTCCTGCGGGGCTTTATTACTTGCCTGTTTCAGATAAATATTTAAAGCCAGATGAAAAGGTTGGGGCGTTGGCAGACGGGCAAACGCTTAAAGATGAAAACGCACTTGCATCGCAAGACAAAAACTTTTTTGCAAACGGAAAAAGCGATTTTATGCCAATTAGTTTAGACGATAAAGGTGGCGTTAAAAACGCATTAGAACAACAAGAGTTAAACGAATATATAAATTACGCATTAAGCATAAGCGAACTTGCAGTCGAGCAGTTAAAGGACGGCGTTATCATTGCATCGCCTTACGAAAAAACTTGCGAGTATTGTGAGTATAAGGGCATTTGCAACCAAGAAAAAACGGTTAAAAGAACGCTTAATTCGGTTAAAAAAGAAACAATTATCAATGCTCCAAAGGGGAAGAACTGATGGCAGAGTTTACAAGAGAGCAAAAACTTGCAGTTGAACATAAAACTGGCAATATTTTGATTTCGGCTTCGGCGGGAAGTGGCAAAACGCACACTATGATAAGCAGGTTAGTGCGATTGGTCAAAGAAGAAAACGTAAACGTTAATCAAATTTTGGCAGTGACTTTCACTGAAAAGTCTGCAATCGATATGAAAGAAAAACTTAAAAAAGCCTTGTCGAGTTGCAAGGGCGATAAAGAGCGAATTTATCAACAAATAGCCCTTATCCCAACTTGTGATATTTCCACCTTGCACGCTTTTTGTGCAAGGCTTATCCGCTCGTTCTTTTTTGAAGTGGGGTTATCCCCAGACTTTGCCGTTGCAGATGAAAGCGTTAAAAATAAAATGCAGTTCGAGTGTATTGATAAGACTTTTAAAGAATTTTACCAAAAGAAAGAGCCTTGGTTTTATTCGCTTATCGATAGGCACGCCGTTGCAAGAAAGGACGGTGCGTTAAAACAATTGGTTTTATCTGCACACGAGTTTTGCATTTCAGAGCAAGAGCCTTTTGCACTTTTGGATAAATACCAAACCGAATATACAAAAGAGAACTTTTTAGGTCTTTTATCACAATATAAAGCCGATTTAGTTAGAGAAATTGATAAACTTTATAATAAACTTAAAATTGCTAACCTTACCCTTGAAAAAATGGGCTTAACAAAGGGTGCAGATTTTTCAAGATTGGTTATCTTTGATATGGAAACGGTGCTTTCTGCGGATAGTGTTTACGTTGTTAAGTCAAACTTTGCTAATTTTGGTGTTAGGTTTAATTTTGATAGAAACTTGACCGAAGAGCAAGAAGAGTTAAAACAAACGGTTAAATATTGCAGGGATAAATTCAAAAAGATTATAGAGCGTTTTAGCAAAAACTTGTGCGATAACGCCCAAGAAGAGTTCAAGCAGTTTGAATTGGTTAAAGAGCATACTAAAAACTTTGCAAAGTTGGTTAAAAGGTTTGATGAAATTTATTCATTGGAAAAAAGGGAAGAAAACCTTTTGGACTTTAACGATTTAGAGCATTTTGCACTTAAAATTTTGCAAAACGAAAGCATTGTAAGTAGCCTAAAAGAAAAATACAAATACATTTTTGTTGACGAATACCAAGACATAAACGGCGTTCAAGAAAGCATACTAACTTCGCTTTCAAACGACAATGTGTTTATGGTGGGCGACGTTAAGCAAAGCATATATGGTTTTAGGGGGTGCAAGCCAGACTTTTTTGCTGATAAATTTGTTAAAATGCAAGAGTGTGGGCAAGCCGTTTTAACCTTAAACCACAATTTCCGTTCAGCCAAGAGCGTTATTGATATGGTAAACCAAATTTTTAACTATTCAATGACACAATCTTATTTTGGAAGTGATTATAAAAAAGATGCACAGTTGGTTGGTGGGGGTGTTTATCCAGACAACCAAGTGGGAAGGGCTGTTTTACACACCTTGGCTAAAGAAGAGAGAAAAAAGAGCCAAGACGAAAATCCAAGGGTTTATAACGTTTTACAAGAAATAGAAAAAGAAATTCAAATTAAGGATAACCACATATCGTCGTTAATAACCGATATTATTAACCAAGAATTGACCAAGACCTATTACGACGTTAAGGACGGCTGTGAAAAGCCTGTCACGTACGGCGACATAGCAATTTTAACAAGAAACAAAAGAACGGGCTACGTTGAAGAATTGGTTAAGGGCTTATCTTTAAGGGATATACCAGTCGTTTCAGAAGTCAGCGAAAACATTTGCAATTTCCCTGAAATTTTGATGATGATAAACGCCTTAAAACTTGTGGATTGTTTTAACCAAAACATACCGCTTGCAAGCACTTTGCTTGGCCCGATTGGTGGCTTTTCTAACGAAGATTTGTCTAAAATTGCTTGTGCGTTTTCGGACACCGAACTTGCCCGCCAAAATAAAAGGTGGGAGTTTATCGATGCGTATAATTATTATGCACTTAATTTTGACGACCAACTTGCGAAAAGAATTAAAGAGTTTAACGACTTTATTAAGCAGTTAAGTTTTACCGCACACTTCGTTGGGGCACAAGGCGTGCTTGATAGGCTTATTACCCAAAAAGATATTGAAAGTTATTTATATGCTGGGGTAAACGGCAGAAAGAAAGTTTCAAGGTTAAGGCGTTTGGTCGGCTCAACCGTTGATGGCGACAAAAAACTTACTGTCAAAGAGTTTTTAGATAGAATTGAAAGTAGCCCCGATGCGTTTACCTTTACCGACAACCAAAATGAAGATGCCGTTAAGGTTATGACAATTCACGCATCAAAGGGTTTGGAATTCCCTGTTGTTATCGTGTGCGGGTTAGAGCGTGATATGCGTGGCGAAGATGAGTATGGCGAGTTTTTGTCAAGCAGAAAGCACGGCTTTGCTTTTAAGTGTTATGACGACCAAAACCGAATTAAAAGAGAAACGCTACTTCGTGCCGTTATAAAAGAAGAATTAAAAAGAGAAAGAACCAAAGAAGAATTAAGGTTGTTTTACGTTGCATCTACAAGGGCGACATTTTCATTGCATTTAACTTATGAAGGCGAAATGAAAGATAGACCGCCGATTTTTGACGGAGCAGAAAGGTTTATTGATTACGTGCCAAACACCATTGGTGCTATCCCACACGAGATAGATGACCTTGCGTTCGTTGAGCAAAAAGGCTGTTCTAGAAAGGTTATTATTGGGCAAAGTCAGCAAGAGTTGGTGGAAAAATTCAAAAAAGATTTTGAGTTTAGTTATCCGTTCTTAAAAGATACTGAACTTCCGCTTAAAATGGGCGTGACAACGGTAAGTCATAACGACCAAAATGAAGTGGTGCATTTGTTGTTTGACGAGCCAACCCCTGATGCTGAAAAAGGTATTATCGCCCACAAAATTATGGAACATTTTGACTTTAACGGCAATCAAGATTTGTTTGTTCAAGTTGATAAAATGGTCAAAAATGGCGTTTTAACCAACGAACAAGTGCAAAAAGTTAATCTTGAAAGGATAAACAATGCCGTTATAAGCGGTGCGTTTGACGGGGTTAAAAATACCAAGTTGTTTAGGGAAAAAGTCTTTTTAACCACCATTGAAGCCGATAAAGTTTTGGATACCGACAGTAAAGAGCCGTTGGTTTTGCAAGGGGTTATCGACTTGTTGTCCATAGATAAGGACGGGGCGAGCATTATTGACTATAAATATTCGTCGCTAGAAAAAGAAAGCCTTAAAAGGCAGTATAAAAAGCAGTTAGAGTTATATGCGTTTGCCGTCAACAAAGTGCTTGGGCTTAAAATCAAGAAAATGGTGCTTGTAAACTTGTTCACGGGCGAAACGGCACAAGTTTAACCTTAACTGACAAAAGTTATTATAAACATACAAAAAGTTCGGTTTTATTTTACCTAGACTATTTTATTATAGAATAGGGGTAAATATGGGCGAACTTTTTTTGTTTTCTTTTGGTGAGTTAAAAGGTTTTTTAAGTGGCAAATTGGTTTTTCTAACTTGCTTTATAATCGTGTTTGTTTTAACCGTGTTATGCCTTGCAATATCGCTTGGCAAACAAAATTATTCGGTTAAAAATCGGCTTTGGCTTGTCTTTGATTTTGTTAGTATTTTGCTGATTGATTTTTGGTTAGAATTTTATGTTTTTAATAGCATAAAATATTTGATTTTATTGCTTGCCGTTGAGTGCATAAGTTTATCAATCTGCCTTTTCGTTAATAAAAAGCAAAAACAAGACATAAAAGAAAATAAAAGCATAAAAGACTTTTTAAACAAGTGCTATTTAAGTCAAAACCAAGAAAAAAGCACCCAAAGTTTAGAAAATAAAAGTAAAGAAATTCGCTCTGAAGTTATAAGACCAAGCCTTGTAAAACAAAATGAGATTAAAGATGATATTGACTTTTCGCACGTTAAAACGGTTTTGAAAAAACTTGATTTTTACCCGTTAAAAGAGCAAGACAAAAAGAGTGCAAAAGAGTTAGAAAGAGCGATAATAGAAGCCGAAGAAAATGGACTTGACCAAAGGCTAAAGCAAAGCATAAACGATGGGCTTGGACAACTGTTAAAACTTATGTCCAAGTATGCAGTATAATTAAAATAAGCCTTAAAAAGACTTTAATTGTTGACAGGCACAGCCATAATATTGTATAATATTAAAAAAATTAGGAAGGAAAAAATAGGTGTTTTTTAAAAGGCTTGTCATAATTATATCGTGCGTGCTTTTGTGCGTCTTTTCGGCTTTTTCGTTTGCTGGGTGTAAAGACGACACTTTTACCGTAAGGTTTGAAAGCGGTGCGGTTGACGCTGAACTTTATTATGGCAAGCAAGTTCAAAAGGTTTCATCATCAAGCAAAATCGTAGAGCCGATTTATATTAGACCGGGCTTTAATTTCGTTGGCTGGAACAGGTCGATTTCAAGGCTTGAAAAGGACAGCACGGTGGTTGCACAGTGGAAAGCATATGACTTTCAAGTGACCTTTTATGCAAACGGCGGTGCAGATGAAAGTGGCAACAAAATTGTCACCTTGCAAACGGATAGTGCCTATAATTTATATGAAAACCAACCAAACTTTACCAAAGAGGGTTATGATTTAAGTTGGGATTTAGATTTAAAAGAGATTACAAGGTCGTGTTCGGTAAACGCTATTTGGACGCCAAAAAAATATGACCTTGTTTTTAAGGATATTAACGGAAACGACTTTGCCCAAAATATAACAAAAATCAATTATAACGACAAGGTGGGCGAAATTGACATAACACCACCTGCTATTTCGGGCAAAAGGCTTGCTTATTGGGAAAACCAAGATGGATTGCCTCTCGATAAAGGCGTGGTTTGGAAGGTTGACAATGGCGAAACGCTTTATCCAAAATATGTTTCGGATAGCGAATTTTTAATCAAATACGATATTAACGGTGCTCAAAGGGGGCAAAAAGTTTATTCATATTCTCCTGATAGCGAACTTGTGTTGATTGACCCGATTAGAGTGGGTTATGGCTTTAACGGCTGGCTTATAAACGATAGCCAAGTGCCAAAATTAAGCCAAGATATAACTATCGAAGACTTTAAGGTAAACGGAAATTATCAAGACGTTTGTCTTACTGCCGTTTGGGAAAGCAGACCATACAGGATAACCTTTAATACTGACGGCGGAACGCTTTTGGGTCAATGGACAAAAGACGTTTGGTTTGGCGAAACTTTGGGGCAATTGCCAACGGCTGAAAAGCAAGGCTATGAATTTTTCGGTTGGGAATATAACGGGGAGATTTTTAAGGACACGGCTGTTTGGGAAGTGCCAAGCGATTCAACCTTTAAAGCGGTTTATAAAGCAAAATATACAATTCGTTTTTCTTTAACCACGACCATAGGCAAGGAAAATACTGAACTTGAGTGCAAGTTGATTAAGTGGGGCGGGGTTGTGAACGACGGCATCACCCAATTTACCGACGTTGAGTTTGAACTTGTTGAGGGCGAATCGCTTTACAGCAAATATGGCTTTGAAGTTATGCCGGTTGTTGACCCTATTGAACCAAAGGGGCAAAACGAATATCTTTTTGGAAACAGTTGGATATTTGTTGATGCAAGCGGAAACGCACACCATATCAAGCAAGGCACAATCTTTAACAGTGAAAGTTTAAACGGAATAAAGGGTGGGGACGTTATAATCCTTAAACCTAATTGCAAGATGGTTTGGTCGCCAAGATATTAATAAAAAAAGCCACACGATATTGATTCGGGTGGCTTTAACTTTAAATTTAGATTAGACATATAATACAAAGAGTATGTCTAAAAAAACCGAGAGTTATAAAACAATTCAATTAAGCAAAGCGAGTTTTGGTCATCACGGTCAAACAAGCGTTATTTTGCAACAAATAAGGTGTTATTTTTTATATAAAACACTCTTAACTGAAAGTGAACGGCAGACCTTATTAAAGGTTATTTGCTGTAATATAAAACATCTTTTGTTGCTAAATTTAGGTCAGCCGTACTTTTCTTATGAAAAGAACACTTATGCGTATTATAAAGAGATAACCGCCAGCGATAAAAACAGCAAAAAAATGTTTTTGGACCTGCTTGCAAGCCAAACCTTGCTGTCTATGGAATATCAATTGCTTTTAGAAAGTGGGAATTTTGAGTTAAAGGATATAGTTGAGCAAATTATTTTGGAAAGCAAAGTGTGTGAAAATAGCATAAAATCACAAATAACAGTATAAAAATGCGAATATTTTTGCTTTTTTATTGCTTTTATTTTATATTTAATGTATAATGTATAAGGAATACGATTATTTCGAGGGGGAAGAATATGCCTTTATATAAGAAAAATAGTAAGTTAGATAATTTTGGTAGAATTTACGTTGATGAAAAGGATAGTGAAAAGAACGAGGACTATAACAGACTTAAAGACAACGTTTTGTATATGAACGTTGACGGCAACACCAAGGTTATTCAAATTGAATCTGCACTTATGTCAGAAGGGAAGACAACTGTTGTTTGCAATCTTGCCGTTAGTTTGGGTTTGACAAACAAAAAGGTTATTGTTGTTGACATTGACTTCCGCCGTCCAAAAGTTCACAGGATGTTTTCTGTTAGTAAAGACGTGGGCGTTGCTGAATACGTTTTAGAAGACAAGAAGTTGGACGAAGTTATTAAGACAACCGAATATAAAAACGTTGATATCATTACCCGTGGTGCAAAGGTATATAATTCATCACTTCTTTTGGTGTCGGACAAGTTTAAGAAACTTATTGCAGACTTAAGAGAAAAATATGATTTCGTATTTTTAGATTGTGCCCCTGTTTTACAAATTTCAGACTATATCCACGTTTCAAAAGTTTCTGACGGCGTGTTGTTCTTGGTTGCTTACGGCATAACGACAAAAACTCAAGTTTTTGAAGCAGTTAAACAACTTAAACAAAACAACGCTAATATTTTAGGTACAGTTTTCACAATGTACGATAATAAGAGCGACAAAGCATCTTACAATAAAGAAAATTATTATAAATATAGGTATATTGAACAACCTACTATAGACGAAGAATAATTAAGATAATTTATGATAGACATTCACACACATATTTTGCCTTTTGTAGATGATGGAAGTGCCGACGCAGACCTTTCACTTTCAATGCTTAAAGAATGTGTTGAACAAGGTATAACCGACGTTATATTGACACCGCATTATCGCAAAATGTATAAAAAAACGCCAAGCGAACTTAAGAGCGAGTTTGAAAAGTTCAAGAGTTTGGCAGAAGGGCAACTTCCAATCAATATATACTTGGGGCAAGAATTTTATATTGATGGCGATTATAAAGCCAATATCAACAAAGGCGAGGCGTTGACCATAAACGACACCAAATATTTGCTTATTGAGTTTGAATATATCAACGACGTTGAAATGGTGGATATCGTTTATGAAATTAAAATGCTTGGATACGTGCCTATCGTTGCACACTATGAAAGGTATTTTGATTCTGATTTAAGCCAAGCGATAGAGATTAAAAACGTGGGCGGGCTAATCCAAGTAAACGCTGATTCGTTGGTTGGGGCAAGCAAAAAGTTTTATCACAAATTAATAAAGCAACTTTTCAAAAACGATTTAGTCGATTTTGTTGCAAGCGACGTTCATTATGACAGGGAAAACTTGCTATCAAAAGCAAAACGCTTTGTTGAGAAAAAATACGGCAAAGAAATGGCGAATAGATTATTTATTGAAAACGCAAAAAAACTTATTGAAGGTTAGACTTTGAGTCTGACCTTTTTACAAGGAAAAAATGGAAAAGACGATTATTGCAATCGGTGGTGGGGAAATCAGAAACAAAACCACCCTTGAAATTGATAGATATATAGCAAACCTTGCTAAAATTCACGCTGGCGAAAAAAGGGCAACCGCACTTTTTTTAGGCACGGCTTCGCACGATAGTATGCCTTATTTTAACAGTTTTAGAAAGACCTATACTTCGGTTTTTGATATTAAAGCAGAAGTGGGTTTAATAGTTTACGGTGAAATGGACAAGCAAAAAATCCAAGAAAAGTTCGATAAAGCAGACTGCATTTATATAGGCGGTGGGGATACCCTTTTTATGCTTGAAAAATGGCAAGAGTTTGGCATTACCGATATGCTTATCAACGCATATAATCAAGGCAAAATAATTTGCGGGCTTTCGGCTGGTGCAATTTGCTGGTTTAAGGATATGTACACCGATTATGAGATTATGCGTGGGCAAAGTGCTGATTACGTGCTTAAAAAGGGCTTGGGCGTTTTAGACGGATGTATGTGCCCACACTTTAACCAAAGGGAAAAGGACTTTTTAACGGCTTTTAAGGAAAATAAAATTCAAAGTTGCTATTGCGTTGAAAACGATTGTGCTATCGAGTTTATTGACGGAAAGTTTACAAAATCTATTTCAAGTGGCGGAAAGGCATACTTGATTAAGGCTGATGGCGACCAAATTTTAAGGCAGGAAATTTAATGAACAAGGTAAATTTCAACAAACTTATGCTTGAAGAAATGAAGAATAACAGTGGCAAAAAACTTCTTCTTCACTCTTGCTGTGCACCTTGCTCAACTGCCTGTATCGAAAGGTTGAAAGAGCATTTTGACTTGACCGTTTTTTATTATAACCCAAACATTGACACCGAAGCAGAGTTTTCTTTAAGGGCAGAAGAGCAAGAGCGATACTGTAAAACAGAGGGCGTTAATTGTATTGTTGATGATTATGATAAAAACGCCTTTTTACAAACTATTAAGGGGTTAGAAACAGAGTTTGAGGGCGGAAAAAGGTGCGAAAAGTGTTTTTATTTAAGGTTAAAACAAACGGCTTTAATAAGCAAGGAATTGGGCTATGATTACTTTGCAACAACCTTAACCGTAAGCCCACTTAAAAACGCAACGCTTATCAACAAAATAGGGAAAGAAATAGAAAAAGAAGTTGGCGTTAAATATCTTCCTACCGATTTTAAAAAGGATAACGGATATTTACGCTCAATCCAATTAAGTAAAGAATATGAACTTTACCGCCAAGATTATTGTGGGTGCGAGTTCTCGAAAAAACAAAAAGGAGTTTAACTATGGGCGAGTTTATTTTTATGTTAAAAAAGGTTATTATGTTCGTTTTGCTTGCTATCCCTGGCTATTTATTGGTAAAAACAAAACGCCTAAAAAGTTCTGATTCGCACAGTATATCAACTATATTATTATACGTTGGTTTGCCTTTTATGATTTTGGTTAGCACGTTGGGGTTAAAATTATCAACCCAAACCATAATTGATATTTCGTTAATAACGATTATCTTTATTCTTTCAATAATCGTTCTTGTTTTACTTTCAAAGATTTTTTCAAAATATGAACCGCTAGCAGACCAAAGGCGTATGGCAAGGTTTTGTATGATATTCCCAAACAACGGCTTTATAGGCATACCTTTGGCGGCAGCACTATTCCCAGAAGGCCACGCCTTGTATGCGGTTGTGGCATATTCGGGCGTGTTGAACGTTTTAACTAACGTCACTTGGCCAACTTATGGCAGTTATATGCTTACGGGCGATAAAAAGCATATTTCGGCAAAGGGTTTGCTCACAAACTTCGTTTTAATCGCATTTATTTTAGGTATTATCCTTAACTTGTTGGGGGTTAAATCTTTAGTTCCAGAAGTGTTGGAATACTCAAATCACTTTAAGGGGATAGTGGTTGCCCTTTCAATGACCATTTTGGGCATGAAGTTTGCAGATATGCAAATGTCAAAACTATTTACAAACAAAAAGGTATATTATTTAAGCATTGTAAGGCTTATAATATCTCCAATACTAATCGTTGGCGTGCTTTTACTTATAAGACCTTTTGCTTATATAAGTGCAGAAGTAGTAATAGCAACGTATATTGCGTTCTCAATGCCAACGGCAGCAATGGCACCAACCATTGCAGATAAGTTTAACATTGATAGTGAAGACTCTGTGCTTTACACTTTAGGTTCAACAATATTTTCAGTTATAACAATTCCTGTGCTTTACTTGTTGCTAAACTTAATAATTTAATAAACGCATAAAAAACAAATCGCTGTGACAAAAAGTCACAGCGATTTTAGTTTTGCTTTATATTACTTTTTATAAACTGTTTTTCCGTTTCTAATAGTTTGGGCAACTGAAAAATCTTGGTTAAGAACAGTTAAATCAGCGTTTTTGCCGACCTTGATTGAACCACGCTCGTTATCAACTTTAAGGTTTTTAGCAGGGTTAATGGTTGCAAAATCAACAGCATCGGTAAATGAAACGCCACATTTTTCAACAAGGTTTTTAACAGCGTCGTTCATCTTTAAGATACTGCCAGCAAGAGCCCCGTTTTCAAGCCTTGCTTCGCCGTTTTTAACGATAACCTTTTGACCACCAAGTTCGCTTATGCCGTCAGACAAATGTTTTGCACGCATAGAATCGGTGATAAGAGTGAACTTATCGTGTGGTTTATTTTTAATAAGCAACTTGATTGCAGGCACGCTTAAATGGATAGTATCGCAAATGGCTTCACAGTTAAGGCTGTCAAAAAGCATAGCACTGCCAACCGTTCCAATTTCTCTGTGGTGAAGCCCTTTTTGAGCGTTGTATGTATGGGTAATGTTTGATAAGCCATTTTCGATAGCCTTTTCAATGTCGTTATATCCAGCATCGGTGTGACCGGCACTTGCAATCACGCCTTTTTCTTTTAGGTGGGCAATAAGTTTATCCGCACCCTCGGTTTCAGGGGACAAACTAACAATTTTAATGTTGTTGCCACTTGCACTGTTATATTTATCAAAAACTTCAATGCTTGGGCTTGCAACGTAATCAAGTGGTTGTGCACCGATATGTTTTGTTGAAATAAATGGACCTTCTAAATGAATGCCCAAAACTTCAGCACCGTTTTCAAAGTTAGAGCCTTTATATTCTTTAACGGCATTCATTGCCTTTAAGATATTTTCAGGGCTTTGGGTCATTGTGGTTGCAAGAAAAGCCGTTGTGCCTTCACTTGCAAGTGCGTTTGCAATATTTGATAACGCTTCAACACTTCCGTCCATAGCGTCAGAGCCTGCCGCACCGTGAACGTGTTGGTCAATAAAGCCCGCAACCACCACTTGACCATCAATATAATCAAGTGGGCAAGTGATTTTATTTTCATCGTCGCCAATATAAGCGATTTTTCCCTTTTCAATACCTAAATTAGTTTTTATAATACCTTTGCCTTCAACGTAAATTAAAGCGTTTTTAAAACCTTGCATAATTTTCTCCTATGCTTATTCGTTAATTTTATTATACAATAAAATTACCCATATAAATTTATAAAATTAAAAAAACTATTTACACAAAAGGCTTTTAATCATATATGTGCATATGTTTATAGCACGTTTTCCCACGAAAGAGTGAAGGTTTTGGGGATTTGCTCGGTCAGTTCGATTAAAACTTCAATTTTTGATATTGCGTCTTTCCACTCTTTGTCACGAACAAGGGTTGCCGATTCTGAAAGCCACAAGTCAATTTCTTTTATATCGTTATGCGGAATAAAAACGTGCAAACTTTTTTTCTTATTAAGCCAATTTTTCTGAACGGCGTATACGTCGTCTTGCGTGGCGGTTTCATCATCAATTTTTTGATATAACACGGTTAAAACTTTATTTAAGTCATCAAACTGCTTGTTCACAAAATTATGCTCGTAAATCGAGCCAACTATAAGCAAACAACTAACCACCAAAATGGAAATTATAGTTTTTACCAACTTGCACCTTCCTTTAACTCAAACTTGGTTATCTTATATTTTTTATTTTTTTCCTTAAAATAAACTCTGCCGTCGCCGTCAATTGTTAAAACTTCGGTCTTTTTAAGCGTGCAGTTTTGCTTTTTTATAAACCTTTCAATTTTCTCTTTTGTGCTGTCGATTAATTTAAGATTGTGATATTCAATTTTGCCTTCGGAAACAATTAAAAGGGGAATAGAATTGCTAACGTTGTTTTTGTTGGTGTTGGGCATAGCGGATAGTGAGCCGTTTGTTTCATAAATGGCATAAGACACGTCGTCAAAGGTAAAGTATCCTGCCGTCCTTAAACTTTCAATAAGGTCGTCCACCCCCAAATTGTTTCGCCTTAACTCAACAACGTCCACGCCGTTTTGGTTGATAACCACGCTTGGCTTTCCCGAAATAATCCGCCTAACAATACTTCCGCTCTGTTCTAATATAACTAAAATTTGGTGCAACAAAAACACGCAAATTATCGCCACAATTCCATAGGTTAGGGGAATTGAAACGTCTGCCATAGGTATGCACGCAAGGTCTGCAATGATAAGTGTTATAACAAACTCATAGGGTTGCATTTCGCCTATCTCTCGCTTTCCCATAAGTCGCATAAGCACCATTAATGTTATGATAAGAATAAGCGTTCTAACAAAGTTGACTGCCATAAAAATAGTATTTATTAAAATAAGTTTTTTATGCTTAACAAAACATTGACAAAACAACAACCATATGCTAATATAAAAATATAGAGTAGCAAAGATGCGTCAAGTGTTGCAAAATGGGATGTCGTTTGCAAACGAAAGGGAAACCTGCGGTATCTTTGTGCGTCCGCTATTATTTTACATAAGAATATGTAATATTTTATCGGTCTCTCTAAAAATTGTTTTAGGAGATTTTTTTTATGCAAAAGATTAAGAAAGTTTTATTGTCTGAAGTTTTATCGGACAGCACGCACACCCAAAAGGTCGCTTATATTGCCGTTATGACTGCACTTTGCGTTGTATGTAATATGTTTTTTGAGTTTAAGTTTGCAGACACGCAATTTTCTTTAACCATTTTCTTTTCGGCATTAACGGGTATGATAATAGGGCCTGTTTTCGGCTTTGTTGCTTGCTTTTTGGGGGACTTGGTGGGCTTTTTATATAATTCCGGTGGATTTATGTATATGCCTTGGATAGGCTTAAGTATGGGGCTTGTTGCACTTGTTTCCGGCTTAATTATGAACTGCATTGATATTAAAAACAAGTTTGCAACCTATATAAAAATTTTAATCGTTGCATTTTTGACCTTTTTGCTTTGCACCATTGCAATCAATACCACGGCTTTTTGGATAATGTATAACAACAAAAAAGTGCCATTTTTTGCTTACCTTATAACAAGGCTTTTCGTTCAAGGTCAAATTTGGAACAGCGTGTTTAATTACGCTTTGCTTTTTGTGTTCTATCCAACTATTATAAGAGTTAAAAACGCAATTAAAAAATAATTTCTAAAATTTTAAAAAATCGACAAAAGTTTAGTTTTTGTTCATAATTTTATTTTACTATTTAGACATACTAAATATAAAAAATAATTTTGTGGGTAAAATGCAAGAAAGAGATTATCAAAACTTTGATTATTTAGATATTATTGTTAAAAAGATAAGCCAAACCGAAATCGAAAATGCTTATTCATCTTTTTTGTGGGAAAAAATCTACAATAATGATGATAAGCGTTATAAAGACGTGGTGAATTTGGGCTTTCGCCGTCCACATACAATAAAAAACAAAAATAGACTTCAACTTTTAGAAGTCTATTATCAATGTGCCATTAATGAAAAAGCACAGTTAAAAATAAAAAAGCACTCTAAATCAAAAGGGCAAACCACCCGAACAATTTTGTTTTCGGCAATTTTCCTTTTGGGCGTTGGGGTGTTTATTTATTTACTTAAAACCTTGTTTTCTATAATTTTAGGCAGTCTTTTGTCGCTGGGGATTATTTGTGGCGTTTTAATTAAAGCGAGAAAAATAAGAAAACTTTTTATAAACGAAAACAGTGTTTATTTAGAAAAAAGCAATCGAATTGACAACGAAATATCAAAAATCTTAACAGAAGTTAGTTTGTTGACTGAAAAAACGGCTTATAACGGTGGCGAAAATGAAGAAGTTTGATAAGCCGTTTAGGATAGAAAAAAGGGTAAATTCGCCCTTTTCAGATATAGTTAAAATTAAAAAAGAGAGCAACGGGTTAGGGGTGCTTAAAGCATTTATAGTTTTTGGGATAATTGCTTTTCAAGTGCTTATGTTTATAGTGTTGCACACCACTTTTATTTTGTCGTTTAAGTGGACGGCACTTTTAACTTTTATAATAAGTTTAATCACTTGCATATACGTTCTATCTTCAAACAAAAACAGTCATAGCAAAGCCGTTTGGATAATCTTTTTGCTGTTGTGCTTTCCGTTTTCGTATATTTTTTATCTTTTAAGTGACGAGCGGTTGTTATTGGCAAAGTCTAGCAAAAGGTTTAAGACAATTTACCAAAATTCTGAAAGGTATAACCTTAATCAAAGTGCAAAAATAAAAAATCAAAACGTGATTAACAACTGTGCATATTTATATAATGCAGGGGGCTTTAATGCTTATAACGGCACAAAAGCCGAGTATTTTGGCTCGGGGACAAGTTTTTTTGACGACGTTATAAAAAGAATAAAACTTGCAAAAGAGTTTGTGTTTTTAGAATTTTTTATTGTTGCAGACGGGGCGTTGTTTACAAGGATATTTGACCTTTTAAGTGAAAAGGTTAAGCAAGGCGTTGACGTTAGAGTGATTTATGACGATATGGGCTCACATAAAGTATTGTCAAGAAAAAGCAAGTTAGCCTTAAAAAATTCGGGCATAAAAATTCAGCCGTTCAACAAAATCACGCCTTTTGTTTCGCTTGCATTAAACTATAGAGACCATAGAAAGATTATCGTTATTGATGGAAAAACGGCTTATACGGGCGGGTGCAATTTGGCTGATGAATACGTTAATGAAAAACGTATGCACGGGTATTGGAAAGACGGTGGAATTAGGCTTGACGGTTTGGCCGTTGATGGCTTTACTTTGTTCTTTTTAAGGCAGTGGGAAGTTTTAAGTAAACAAAGCGAAGACTATTCGGCATTTTTATCTAAAGCCAATAATTATCAAAATGAAAGCGTGTTCGTGCCGTTTGCAGACGGACTTGATTACAAAAACAATATTGGCAAAAGCGTTTATGAAAATATGATTGCTTGTGCCAATCAAAAAATTTATATTATGAGTCCATACTTTATCGTTGACGACACGCTTAACAACTTGTTAATCTCAAAAGCGATGAGTGGGGTGGACGTTAGGCTGATTATCCCTGAAATACCCGACAAGACTTTTGTTTACGGGGTGACTAGAAACAACGCTGAAAAACTGATTGACAGTGGCGTTAAAGTTTATTGCATGAAAAAGTCTTTCGTTCATACTAAATTGTTGCTGACCGAAAACTCTGCCGTTGTTGGTTCAATCAATATGGATTTAAGAAGTTTTTATCAGCAGTTTGAGTGTGCAGTTTTTACCGATGATGAAAAAATCTTAAAAGACGCCAATTTAGACTTTGACGAAACCATAAAAGAAAGTTTATTAATAACTGAAAAGAACAAGTTAAGAAATCATTTAATTTATCGTGCATTTGCAGGCGTTATGCTTCTTTTTGCACCGTTTATGTAAAAAAACCTTTTCTAAAAAAAGAAAAGGTTTTTCTTTTAAGCGTGTTTTTGCTTTTTCACCTTAAATTTGAAATTAAACTTTTTGATTATAAACTCGGTTGAAACAAGGTTAAACCCAACGCAAAGGAGCATATAAAAAGCGACCATTACCCCACTGCAAACAATAAGGGTTAAAAATGAGCCTAAAACCGAAATAATAAGTTTTTTAACAATAACGCCAAACAATGCAGTTGGTAAAATTAGCATTAAGGTGCTTGACAAAAACTTTTTGTATCGTGGCTTGTTTACGCAGTTTTTATTGATGAGTTTTAGGTTTAGAATTGTGGTTAAGCCGTACAGTGCGAAAAAGCCGATTACAAGCGAATAAACCCCTAAAATACTTGGCAAAAACCAAATGCATAAAAGCATTAAAATTCCACCGATTATGTAATAAAAAAGCGTTCTGTTTTCTAGCCCGATAGAGTTTAGCATGCTCGTTGTGATTGAAGATAAACTCATAAACAGCATTAAAAAAGCACAAGTGGATAGATATGTGCCACATTCGTGGCTGGAAAAGATTAAAACGCCAAGTTCTTTACCGCAAACCAAAAATACAGGCGTGAAAACGCAGGTTAAAAGGCTTGTGAACTTAACCGATTTTTCAATGTCACGCTTGAGATAAAAATAATTCTTTTTGTAAAAGTTTTCGGAAATTTCTGGCACTAAAACAAGTATGAACGAGCCGATTAAAGTGGTGGGGATATAAAGCAGAGGCAACGCCTGACCCATAAGCGAGCCAAAAGATGCCATTGCCACGTTGTTGGATAAGCCTACTTGCACCAAACGAATAGGCAAAATTATTGAAACGAGCGAACTTGTCAGTGAATTTGCACTTCGCATTGCCGTGATAGGAAGGGCAGAGGTTAAAAGCGGTTTAAATTCTGACCTTGGGTTTTTGATTTTGTGTTTTCTTATAAAAAACACGATAAGTGCCACCGTGAACGAAAAGACGTAAGAGCAAAGCACGGCAACGCCTGCCCTAAATGCACCTTGGTAAACGTCGGTGACCGAATTTATCAAAATTATGCCCACCACAATCATGCAAATTTCTTCTAAAAGTTCAATTATGCTGTAAGGCAAAAAGTCTTTATCGCCCCAAAACACCCCACGCAAAACAGAGTAAATAGAAGTGAAAATTAGGCCGGGCAAAATAACCAAAAATATGCTTATACACCGTTTATCAGCAAACAAAAAGGCAAAGTGGTCGGTAAACATAAAAAACACGGCCAAAACGGGCAAAACCACCAAAACGGTAAACAAAAGCCCTGCACTAATAACCTTTTGCACTCTGTCTTCTCTATTTTCGGCACGATATTTTGTCATAAGGCGTGAAACTGTTATCGGCACGCCCGAGCAAGAAAGCGTTAATAAAAGTGCAAAAATGGAAAGTGCAACTTGATAAAGCCCAATTCCTTCAGCACCAATAGTTCTCGATAGATAAATTCTGTATAAAAACCCTAAAAATTTTTCGCTTATAGAAAAGACGGTGACCAAAGCAACTGTCTTAAAAAACTTACGCATTATGCCCCCTAGAAAGATTGTCAATATATTCTATTCTATAAAAAGTGCAAATATAATAAGGGTATGAAAAAGTTTTTTTATAGGGTAATGGATGGCGACAGCGTGATTAGTGTTTGCCAAAAATTCAACTGTTCTATGGGCGGTCTAATATTCAATAACAACCTAAAAAAAGAAATTTTGGCAGGCGATATTTTACTTATTGAAAAGTGCGATAACATTTATTTTGTTAAGCCCACCGACACGCTTTGCCGTTTGGCAAAACGCTTCAATAAAACCGAGCAAGAAATTTTAGAAAAAAACCATTTGTCCTATCTATTTTGTGGCGTTTATATAGAAATTTAATGTCCTTTTAATATTTTATAAATGTTTGATTTATCAGCCCAATAATCGCTTGATTTTTGCCTTTTTTTAATGTATTATATTACCGAAAAAGGAAGTGAAACAAATGAGAAAAATGAAAGGTTATTTTACAAACTTAATTTTCCCAGCAATTATTTTCGGCTCAATCACGGGGATTTTTACCGCCGTCGTGGTTGTGCTTTATAAACTTTTGGCAAAGTGGGTTATTGGTTTTTCTCAAAATTATTACCACTTTTTAAGGGGCAGACTATACTTTATACCTTTGATTTTGATAGTGTTTTATTGTTTGGCAGTTTTATTTGCACGCATATATAAAAAGCAACCGAGAGTTAGTGGCGGTGGCATACCGTCATCAATAGCGTTGCTTCGAAACATTGTCACTTTTAAGTGGTTAAGAACGCTTATCGGCGTATTTTTTATTTCCTTAACTTCATTTTTAGTGGGCGTTCCACTTGGCAACGAAGGCCCATCGGTTTTAATGGGAACGGCTGTCGGTAAGGGAAGCGTTAAGACGTTAGCAAAAAAACACCCAGCATGGAGTGGTTATTCTATGACGGGTGGTGCTTGTGCAGGTTTTGCCGTTGCAACGGGTGCATCAGTTTCGGGCATACTTTTTGCAGTGGAAGAAGCACACCAAAAACTTTCGCCTATGATTTTAATAGTGGGCAGTGTTGCCGTCCTTTTTGCACAACTCTGTTCGGAAATTTTTTGCCCGCTTCTTGATTTAAGCACTTCAATTTTCCCAAGTATGAATATAACCACGCTCGCAGTAAAAGACGTGTATATTCCTATTGTGGTCGGTGCGGTGATTGGGCTTTTTGCCGTTGTATTTTTAAAGTATTACCACGTAATAAATCATTTTTTTAACCGCAAGTTGAAAAAGATTCCACGCCACGTTAAAATCTTTTTTGTCTATGCTATAACGCTAGTTTTTGGTTTGGTTTCATTTTCGTTTATATCAACAGGTCACGAAATATTCCCACTTTTATTAGAGGGCAAAGTCGCTATTTTTGGTTTAGTGGTGTTATTGCTTGTTAGAATGAGTTTAACCTTGTTTGCAAACACCAATAAATTGACGGGTGGCGTGTTTATTCCAATTATGGCACTTGGTGCAATTATGGCGTCTATTATTGGCAAAAGTATGCAAGCCGTGTTTGGTTTGGATAGCCAATATCAAACGGTGATTTTGGTGCTTGGCGTTTCAGCATGCATTGCATCGATGATGAAAATGCCACTTACCGCCGTCGTCTTTTCGTTGGAAGCACTCGGCTGTGGCGAAAACGTTATTCACGTTATCATAGTGGTTGCCGTTTCCTTTATTATCACCGAAATATTTGGGGTAAAGGGTATAAACGATGGAATTATTGATAATATCGTTAAGTCGCAAGAAGAAACACACCAAAGGTTGATTATCGACACGCATATTACAATTCAAAAGGGCAGTTTTGCCGAATATAGGCACGTTAAAGATATAATTTGGCCGTCAAACTTCTTTTTGCTTTCGATAATCCCAAGCAAATCTCGCAAAGCATTTATTGACCAAGAAGGCTCAATGACGCTTCACGAAGGCGACGTTTTACATATCAGGTATGCAACCTTTGACGAAGAGCATACTAAAAAAGAACTTATTTCAATCGTTGGCGAGCAAGAGTATGACGAAACCGAAACGACAAACGAATAAAAAACAAATAAATTAAAAACAAAAAACGCAAGGTGGAAAGCCTTGCGTTTTGGTTTTGTAGTTTTGTTATAAAGACTATGGGGTCACTCTGTTGATGTCTCTTGGGAACATTGTTGTTTCCCTAACGTTTTTAGCACCAAGCAAGTGCATTGTAAGTCTTTCTAAACCGATACCTAAACCGCCGTGTGGAGGTGCCCCGTATTTGTGAAGCATAAGGTAAGTTTCAAAGAGTTCAGGGTTCATGCCGAGTTTAACCATTTTTTCAACTTGTTCTTTATAATCGTGAATTCTTTGTCCGCCAGAAGTGATTTCAAGCCCCCTAAACAATAAGTCAAATGATAAAGTGAAATCTGGGTCTGCTGGGTCATCCATAGTATAGAAAGGTCTTTTCTTTGAAGGGTAGTGGGTGACGAACAAAAAGTCACTGTTAAGTTCTTTTTTAGCATACTTGCCCAAAAGTTCTTCTTCGGTTGGGTCAAAGTCTTTCATATCTTGTGGTTGATACTTAAACTTCTTCATAATAAGTTCTTTTGCATCCATAAACTTAATAGAAGGGATTTCGTCTATAACAGGAAGGTCAATGTGCAAAGTTTCAACTTCTTCACTGTATTCGGTTTTAAGAAGTTCCATAATGTATCTTAAAACTTTAACTTCCATATTCATAATGTCGGTAAAGTCATTGATAAAGCCCATTTCAAAGTCCATAGAAGTATATTCGTTTAGGTGGCGTGAAGTGTCGTGATGTTCAGCCCTAAAAACAGGTGCAACTTCAAAAACCTTTTGGTAAACGCCAACCAACGCTTGCTTATATAATTGTGGAGATTGTGCTAAATAAACTTCCTTTCCAAAATAATCAAGTTTAAAGATGTTTGTTCCGCCTTCAGCCCCAGCAAAGTTAATCTTTGGCGAGCGAATTTCGGTAAATCCGTTTTTCATTAAACATTCTCTAAACCCACGAGCAATACCTTCTTGAATTTTAAAGATAGCACGTTCTTTTGGATTACGCATAGAAATAGGGCGTAAGTCCAAAATAGTGTTTAATTGGATATTGTCAAGTTGTTTTTTGTTGATAACGATAGGCAAATTTTCTGCTGGAAGAGATAAAATTTCAATATCGTGAATTTGAAGTTCGTATCTGGTGTTGCCCTTTGCGTCTTGGCTTGCAACAACCTTACCAGTCACTTTAACGCACGCTTCTTCGCAAAGTTTATCATCCCAACGATAAGAAGAAAATTCAGGTGCATAAACGCACTGGATAACGTCCCTTGCAGTTCTTACGATAACGAAAGCAAAACCGGTCATTTCACGAATGCGGTGAATATAACCTTTTATGCAAACCACTTTGTTCTCATTTTGGGCAAATTCATTAAAAGAAACGGTGTCTGAAACTAGGCATCCACAAATTTTTTCCATATCAATCTCCTGTGTGTCAAAAATTACTATATAATGATAACACGATTTGACCGTTTTAAGCAAGTAAAAAACATATTTTTTTATAAAGACGACAAAAAGAAAAATATTTGTATTACAAAATATTTGAATAAATTTGCAAAATATGTTAATATATAGTTAATAATCTTGAATATAATGTTAATTGCACTATGCTATCAGTGTAATTTTAAGGAGTTATATATTTATGAAAATTGCCGTTTCGGTTGAAACAACCTGCGACTTAACAAAAGAGTTATTGCAACAGTATGATTTAAAACAAATTCCTTTCCACATCACTTTGGGGGATAAATTGTTTTTAGATGGGGAAATTACCACTCAAGAAATGTTTGATTACGTTGATGAAACGGGGGTTTTGCCTAAAACCAATGCGATTAACGAATTTGAATATGCTGAATATTTTGAAAATCTTAAAAAAGATTACGATGCGATAATCCACATTTCGTTATCAAGCGGGCTTTCTTCATCTTGCTCTAATGCAAAGCGTGCCGCACAAGAAATGAAGGACGTTTACGTTGTCGATAGCCAAAGTTTATCAACGGGCATCGGCCTATTGGCAATTTATGCAGCACAGTTGGTAAAAGAAGGTTTAGAGCCAAGCGTTATCGCACAACAAGTTGAAAAAAGAACGGCAAGCGTTCAAGCAAGTTTCGTTGTTGAAAGACTTGACTATCTCCATAAGGGTGGAAGATGCAACTTGTTTACCTTGCTTGGTGCAACAATCTTAAAAATTCGCCCAAGAATAGTTGTTAAAAACGGCAAAATGGGCTCTGATAAAAAGTTTAAGGGCAATATGGGAAAAGTGGTTAGAAAATATTGCGAAAGCGTGTTTGAAGACTTCCATAATCCAGACCTTGAAAACGTGTTTATCACTTGTACTTCGGCAAGTGAAGAAATGCTTGAAGAAGTTAGAATGGCTGTTAAAGAAAAGGGATTTAAGAACGTTTATGAAACCCGTGCTGGTGGCACGATTGCAAGCCACTGCGGTGCAAACACTCTTGGCGTGTTGTTCTTTAACGACGGCGATAAAAAATAGTAATATTTAATAAAAAACTTAAAAAAACATCAAAAAACGTTTGACATTAAGCCGTTTATGTTGTATTATATTAAGGCTTAAAGAAGAAGTGACCCTTCTCACCGGCACTAATTAAGGCTGTTCGGTTCAATACGTTTTATGATAATAAAGTTGTAAAGGTATTTTGGGTTGTTTTGATTTAAGCAACCCAATTTTTTTGTTTCAAAGGGCGTTTGCCTTTATGGAAAATATTATTGTAGAGGTACACTACTATCAAAAAAGAACATCAAATTAATTTGGAAATCCGTGATAAAGAAGTTCGCTTAATCGGCGAAAACGGCGAACAACTTGGTATCGTTTCATCACGCCAAGCACTTGAAATTGCAGAAGAAAGCGGGCTTGATTTGGTTAAAATTTCACCAAACGCAACTCCACCTGTTTGCAAGGTCATGAATTACGGTAAGTTTTTGTTTGAACAAAACAAGAGAGCCAAAGAAGCAAAGAAAAACCAAAAGGTAATCGAGATTAAAGAAGTTTGGTTGTCAATGACCATTGACGTGGGCGATTTAAACGTCAAGGCAAAACAAGCACAAAAGTTCCTTTCTAGCGGAAACAAAGTTAAGGTTTCAATTAGAATGCGTGGCAGACAAATGGCACACTCGGAACTCGGTTTAGAAGTTATGACAAAGTTTTATGAACTTGTTAAAGACTTCGGTACAATGGAAAAGAATCCGCTTACGGAAGGCAGAAACATCTGGATGATGCTTGCTCCTACCAAAGCGTAAACTTAATAAATAATATTAACGGAGGGTACAACAATGCCTAAAATGAAAACTAAAAGTGCAGCAAAAAAACGTTTCAAAGTGACTGCAACTGGTAAGGTTAAGAGAGCGTGCTCTGGCAAGAACCACATTTTAACCAAGAAAGACAGAAAGAGAAAGAACAACTTGTGTCAAGGTGCATACGTTGATGCAACACAAGAAAGAACAGTAAAGACGCTTATTTACAATAAGTAATACTATTTTAAGGAGAATTTATCATGCGTATTAAAAGAGCAGTGAACGCTGTAAAAAAGCGTAGAAAAATATTAAAACTTGCCAAAGGTTATTTTGGTGGAAGAAGTAAGAGATATAGAGTAGCAAGAGAAGCCGTTATGAAGGCTCAACTTTATGCTTACTATGGAAGAAAGGCAAAGAAAAGAGATTTCCGTGCATTGTGGATTGCAAGAATTAACGCAGGCGCAAGACTTAACGGTTTATCTTACAGCAAATTGATGTTCGGTCTTAAAAAGGCTGGCATTGACCTAAACAGAAAGGTTCTTGCTGAAATTGCAGTTTCTGATGCTGCTGCATTTACCGTTCTTTGTGAAAAAGCAAAGGCAAATATCTAATAAAAAATGTAAAGCCTACCTTAAATAAAGATAGGCTTTAATTTGATTTTATGATTAGTTCAAAACAAAACACACTAATTAAAGAAATTCGTTCGTTAAAGGACAAAAAATTTCGTGATAAACTTGGCGTTTTCGTGCTTGAAGGGATTAAGCCCGTAAGAGAAGGCGTTGATTTTAACTTGCCTATTAGAGAAATCGTTTTAACCGAAAAGCATTATTCGGAGTTTTCTAATTGTAAGTATAAAATTGAAGTAGTCAGCGAAGAAGTTTTTGATGCTATCAGCGAAGAAAAAACACCACAAGGCGTTTTGGCAGTTGTTTATAAGGCTGAAAACAAACTTGTCGCTCCAAAAGGTTCGTGCATATTGCTTGACGGCGTGTCTGACCCAAATAACGTTGGGGCAATTATTAGAACTGCCGTTGCAAGTGGGTATAACGACATCTATTTGACCAGCGCTTGTGCCGATGCATATTCGCAAAAGTCTGTTAGGTGCAGTATGAGTGGGGTGTTTAGGGCAAACGTTATGCGCGCTGAAATTGATGAAATTCTAAGCGTTATAAACTTGCCACTCGCCGTTGCCGATATGGATGGCCAAAACGTTTTTGACCTTAATTTAGACAAACCTTGTTGTTTAGTTATAGGTAGCGAGGGGAACGGCGTTAGTGATTTTGTTAAAAATAAGGCAGACTTAACGGTAAAAATACCTATGGAAAATGGTATGGAAAGTCTTAACGCATCAGTTTCTGCTGGAATTTTGATGTATGCCTTAAAAAGAAAAAACGGTTAA
>JAEIGA010002498.1_pt1 | contig 29326 bp, 26 predicted proteins | sample 9270691 | NCBI WGS metagenome assembly JAEIGA01 (sample SAMN17057246, study PRJNA624740) | gut metagenome | biome: biome; isolation source: fecal sample | host: Bos grunniens | place: China: Xizang | collected 2019
CCTTTGTGCTCCCCCAGGGGCTCGAACCCTGGACCCCAACATTAAGAGTGTCGTGCTCTACCAACTGAGCTAGGGAAGCGATCCTGTGTTTTGTGATCCGTTTGGGGCTCGAACCCAAGACCCCAACATTAAAAGTGTTGTGCTCTACCAACTGAGCTAACGAATCAATCCATTTCCCAAATGGGATTGCAAAGGTATATCATTTATGCAAGAATTCCAAATTTTTTTGTAAAAATTATCGTTCTGCCTTCACTTTTTCTATTGCCTCGAAGCTTCCAAGGTCGCTCCATTTCCACTCACAAGGCGCCATATAGATATCCGGCGACTTCTCCATAATGGCATAGTCAATGGAAATTTTCTCACAGGTCGGGAAGTATTCTTCAAGCATTTCCTGCTCGTTTCTTTCGTAGAGTGCCGGCTCAATCAAATCCATAAGCTCCTCAATTTGAGGAGCATAGCGGCGGAGTTGCTTTTCGATAAATGCAACACTCCAGACAAAGATGCCCGCATTCCACCAATATCCACCCTGCTCCAAATAGCTTTGAGCCAGTTCGGTATGAGGCTTTTCTTTGAATGAATCCACTTTGCGGATAAATTCTCCCTCCTCTTGAAAAATATTTCCGGGAATTTCTTGAATATAGCCATATTCGCAGCTGGGAAAAGTGGGGTGGATACCCAGACAAACGATGCTTTCTTTCTGCTCTGTAAAATGTAAGGCGGCCTTGATGGTCTTGGCAAACGCCTTTTTATCAGGAACAAAGGCGTCAGAAGGGGTAACGACAATATGGGCCGAGGGGTATTTTTTGGCGATTTTTCGGCAGGCATAGGAAATGCAGGGAGCGGTATTGCGCGCTGCCGGTTCTGCCAAAATCTGCTCATCAGGAATTTCAGGAATCAGTTCTTTAACAAAATGAATATATTTTTCAGAGGTAACCACCCAAAAATGCGCCTGAGGATCCACCTCTAAAAAACGTTCGTAGGTCAATCGGATGAGCGTTTTCCCACAATCGAGCAAATCTAAAAATTGTTTAGGACGTTCCGGGGTACTAAGCGGATAAAGACGGCTGCCGACTCCACCGGCCATAATGACGATATGTGTATCCATATATTCCTATTTATTAAAGTAGTTAGTGATTTCAACAAATATTTTGTGTCGTTTCTCTCTTTCAACGATGCTTTCCAGCGGGAAACCGAAACTGATAGCCTTATAGCCATTTCCTTGATGAGCTACGGCCGCCGATATGTTATTATCGGTATAGCGATAAATCGTGTGTCCGTTTGGTGAGGCGGGGACTATGCCGTCGGGGGATTCAATGCGGTATAGAGAGTCGCACATATCCATACAGATATGGAAAGTCTTGCGTATGCTTTGTGCTTCTGCATCCATTCCTGCGTGCATGGCGCGGATTTCTCCACTTTTTGAGGCTCTGCCCGTCATATAACGATAACCCAACACTTCTTTGACAAATTTTTGCGCATCTTGATTGGCCGTGCTTGTATCACTCATAAACACGCCGTCCCACAAGTCGCTGGCAATATATGAACCGGACACCAGCAAATTACATCCCATTTGGCTGTATTGGCTTAGTTTTTCTCGTGTTTTTTGTGAGAAAACTTCATAGCGAAGCTTGTTCTGATGGTCTTTCATGCGTGTCTGTTTACCGCAAATCAAATCAATCATCGAATAGGCTTTTACGCTGTCTTCTTCAAAAGCGGAAATGCTGCTTGAGGCATAGCTGTATCCCAAATCGAACAATTCTTTTCCGTGCATGGCCGGGTAATCCAAACGATTTCCGCCTCTGATTTTTCCGGCGTAGTCTGTGTAGGATGCGCCAAATCCAGGGCAATGATCGTCTTCCCATACTTTCACGCGTCTGTCTTCGTACATATCTCCAATGTAGGAAAAATCTGACAGGTAGGGGACACCGCTATCTCGGTGATAATCAAAGGACGCTCTTTCCTCTCCATCCTGGTAAGCCGGACCGGAAAAACGGGTGAAGTTATTGACAATCAAAGCTGTATCTGCGCTGTTCTCATGCAAACCTACAGATAAAATTTCAGAAGGGAAACTTTTTCCTCCTTGATTGTAGGCCATAATGCGAAATGCGTAACGATGTCCTTTTTTCAGCGCAATCCTATGACGATATACGCCTTGTTCGTCGGCTGATACAATAAGGGTTTCCCCATTGTTAAAACATCCGTCATCGACGCGGCGCTGGAGAAGAAAATGCGTGGCTTGGGCGGTAGGCTCCAAACTGTCAACCGTTTCTTTCCACGACAGTTCCACACAGTCATCCTTTGTCAATAGGGCGGAAAAACTGCGTACGGGGAGAGGTTGTACTACATAATTCACTCCATAGCGGGCGCTCAGATATTTGAGAATGCCTTTATATACACTGCGGGATGCTAAAAATTTGAAATGAGGATCCAAGCCTAATTTCATGTCGTTGTAGTTCTGATGCGAGAGCAATTCCAGCAGCATCGCAGGGACTTGAGGCGTGCGGCTTTCGCTGTACGAACGATTCCATAATCCTTTTCTGCGCCATTGTGGGTGCATGCTTCGGCGAATATCATCTACCAGTTGCGTTTGTACCAAATCGGCAAATTCCCGTTGACATAGGCGATTTTCCCCAGAGGGAAGAATTTGAGATTTTTCGCATTTCAAGGTATAAATGGCCAAAGTGCCATAGGTGGAGTCTGCACCGTGTATTCCCGCATTGGTGTGAAAGGCCAGCGATAAATCAATGGGGATGGCTTTTCCCGGACGGGGAGTCTGAGGCTTGTCATCCGGTGTTTTAGGGGGGACATACAGACCGGGATTGGCTCGAGAACCACCGCTTAACCAGGCTACCCATGCTCCTCGACTCATAAAGTCATCGCGGTAGTCGCTACTATCACGATTCTGGCTATAGACCGTGCTGTCGGCTCCGGCCCATTGCAACCAATAGCGCGCTCCCTCTGCAAATCGAGCTTTACCGGATACCAGCCGCTCCCTTTCTATATTGCCCATTCCACCGCCGATTTTTACCGCATCGGCCGTGATGATACCTTTTTCTTTACAACCATTGTCCAGCACGACACGGCAATGCTCATCCCAATCAAAATCTCCCAGGTAAATCCAAGTGCCGCCGCCCATTTTCTGATTAATACGAAAATGACTGCTTCCCCCTCGATGATGTACGACATAATGTACTTGACGGCAGCTTTCAGGAAGCGAGGCATAAGAAATATAGATGGCGTATCTTCCTTTTTGGCAACGAGGGCTTTCCCAGGTAATGGATGCGTTGGCCTTTTTGCTACTTTTGATGCTTACGGCCGTTCCCATGCTAAAAGGATTGTCTGTGCCGGTGTATGTTTCTTTTGTGTCAGCAAATCCTTGTGAGCAAAGCGTCCAATTTCCCTCCATTTTAGGGCGTGCGCTTGGCCGTGAGGTGGCGCTGCTGTCATTATCAATAATGTATTCGTAATTTGATAAATCCCTTTCTCTGGGAAGCATCACGACCGCTCCTGCATTTTCGAGCATAGGAACAAGGTAGGGGAGAACATAACTGCTGGTAAACAGGTCTTCCAAGGTGCCGAATAAAGGAGCGCGCTGCCATAGCCAACTATAATGTTTGGCATTGAAGTAAAGACCGTGGCTATTCCAAAGTGCAATGTGGCGTCCCTCCAAACCATATTTGTAACGAGGTTCGCTCTCCCTAAACACCAAAGGATTCTGGGGGGAAGGGGCTTTTTTAACTTTGAATCTCGATTTGGCGGCTTTCCCGTCAGAGGGTAGGTCATAGACGACCAATTCTTCCAATTTTAACTTTCCGACATAGATGTTACGGATTTTACATTTCGCGTAAGTGGATGGAAGCCATTGCTTTAATTCGCGGCGTAGCCAATTTATATCCTGTGCGCGGAAGGGATAATCTCCGAACTCCTTTTTGAAATACAGGTCAATCTGATTTTTCTTTTTATGGACTCTTTTAATGCTTTTCAGTCCGCACTTGATTTTTACTCCTCCCCGCTGCTCCAAACGTACGCTCAAACTGTCGCACAATCTTTTGGATTCTTCTGCGCTCACACATCCCGAGCCGGATGCCGCTTGGCTATCCAACAAAGGGAAAATCAACAAAAGCAGAAGCAGCGCGAACTTTTTCATTAGAGACTCTGCATGTCAATGAGTTTCTTATAATAGCCGTCCTGCGCAATCAATTCATCATGTTTGCCTCTTTCTACAATCACTCCCTCGTGAAGCACACAGATTTCATCCGCATTTTTAATCGTGCTCAAGCGGTGCGCCACAGAAATGGTGGTGCGTGATGAAGTGAGTCGGTCCAACGCTTCCTGCACCAGACGTTCAGATTCCGTGTCCAAAGCGGAAGTAGCTTCGTCCAAAATCAAAATGGGCGGGTTCTTCAAAATGGCTCTCGCAATACTGATACGCTGACGTTGTCCGCCGGAAAGACGACAACCTCTGTCGCCGATATAACTTTCATATCCGCCCTCCTTTTCCATGATGAAATCGTGTGCATTGGCAATTTTGGCTGCCTCTACAACTTGCTCCATGGTGGCACCTTCTACTCCAAAAGCGATGTTGTTGAAAATGGTGTCGTTAAAGAGGATGGCTTCCTGATTCACATTGCCGATAAGGGCGCGCAGACTCTTGATTTTCAGGTCTTTCAGATTTATTCCGTCGATGCAGATAGAGCCGGCGTCACAATCGTAATAACGAGGAATCAAATCAACCAATGTGGATTTTCCGGAGCCGGATTGTCCCACCAGCGCCACAGTCTTTCCTTTCGGGACGCGGATGTTGATATCGCTCAATACGTCCTTGTTGCCATCGGGATAACGGAAATATAGACCTTTGATTTCAATGCTATCCTTGAATTCTTGAATGCTGACAGCGTCCTCTTTTTCCACAATGTTGTTTTCGGCCAAAAGAATTTTATCAACACGCTCCATAGAGGCCAAACCTTTCGGAATGTTGTAGGTGGCACGGGAGAAATCCTTTAACGGCTGCAATACGCTATACAGAATCACCATATAGAAAATGAAGGTCGGCGCGTCAAACGGAGCATTGTCGCTCAAAATCAAGGAACCGCCGAACCAAAGCACAAGCATAATCATCACGGTACCCAAAAATTCGCTGACCGGGTGGGCGGAAGCCTGACGGATTGCCACACGTTGAGCCGCGTCTTTCTGCTCATTGACCGTTTTGGAAAAACGATTTTTCATCTTCTTTTCGGCGATAAAGGCTTTGATGATACGCAGACCTCCCAACGTTTCGTCCAATTGCGACATGGTTTCGCTCCATTTGATTTGGGCCTCCAAAGACTCTCTTTTGAGGTTTTTACCTAATGCGCTCATGCCCCAGGCCATCAAAGGAACGACCAATACGGTGAAGAGCGTCATTTCCCAACTGATGAAAATCAGCGTGCCGAAATAGAAAATAATCAGGATGGGATTTTTAATCAGCATGTCCAGACTGCTGGTGATGGAATTTTCCACCTCTCCGATATCACCGCTCATACGGGCGACAATATCACCTTTTCTTTCCTGTGAGAAAAAGCCCAAGGGGAGGCTGAGCAGTTTATTATAGACTTGGACGCGTAAATCTCGTACAATGCCGGTACGCATGGGAATCATAATCGCCGATGAACCGAAATAACAGGCACATTTCAAAGCGGTCATCACTCCCAAAAATCCGCCCAAGAGCAACAACGCCATCGAAGCGCCATTATTCTGAATCATCACACTTACATAATAGTACAGATTTTCAGTCAATTTCGTTTTGAAGTCTGCCTCTGCACTCTCCCAAGGAATAAAGCTGTAATTCATCTCGTTAATGCCGAAAATCATCTGCAAAATGGGGATGAGCAGGGCGAACGAGAAAATGTTGAACACGGCGGAGAATATGTTAAGCCCCACAGAACCAAAGAGATAACCGAAATAGGGCTTGACAAGACGTTGAAGAAGTTTGAAGAATTCTTTCATAGAATAATAAATTAGTAAGCAAAGCGGCAGAGCCAGTGGAAAATAAAGAGTATGCGTTTGCGATAGACTTCGTAATCCAGACTTTCGGCGGTATCGCTGGGCTTGTTATTGTGAAATGTGATGCCGGAGGTGAAAAAAACCATGGGGAAGGAGCAGGAGGACAGAAATTCGCGGTCTGCCAAGCGGTAGAAAATCCGAGTGAAATTGCTACTTCCGTAGTAGTCATAAGTCAAATCCAGATGACAACTTTCTTCCCTTGCGATTTTTTTGGCAACCGACTGCATAGATTGAGGCAGACGTTCGTTACCCAGCATCATCAAATATTCCTTTTTATCTTTATGAACAGGGGAGTAGGTAGCCCCAATCTGGTCGATATTGACCAGCATCTTGATGTCTTTTTCTTGAATGGGAGCGCCACTTACAGGGTCGAGCAATTCGCCGGCTTTCAGACGTCTTACCCATTCTTCTGCGCCGCGGCTTCCTTTTTCTTTTCCGTCAAACAAAACGAACATGAGGCGTTGCGTAGGGCCGACTCCCAGCATTTTAATACCCGAAAACATTTTCGCCAGATTGATGGTTGCCACGCAGCCGGATGCATTGCTGTCAGCACCGGGATAGAGTTGGTCATTGATGCGGCCGATTCCGTCCATGTGGGCGCAGACAACGATATATTGGCATTTTTTCTGGGGATTTCGGTTGGAGGAGAGCACCGCACAGACATTGTGAATCAAGGTGCTGTCAGTGCTGCGACAACATTGATAATAATTCTCTCCGATGGGCGTAAGTTTCCACTTTTCAAAGTTTTGTTTGGCCCAATGGGAAACCATGATGCCTCCCAAACTTCCGCTGGCTCGTCCGTCACAGATGCTGTCGCATAAATAAGCGATGTCGTTGTAGAGACGGGAGGTATATACAATGTTTTCCGCTGATTTTTCAAAAGCCGGAATGTTGGCGCTTGCCTCCATCGGTCGCAAGGCTAAAATCAGGCTCAACAATAAGCTGAAAGGGATAATTATCTGTGATTTTTTTAAATTCATCGTCGGTCGGCAAGAATTTCTTATCTTTGTGCCGCGAAATTATAAAATTTTGTATGATTTTTGACTATTTGGCGAAAGAATTTGAATAAAATTTTCAAATATACGCTCGGCGTTCTGCTGTTTCTCGTGTCTTTTCCGATGTCTCTGTCTGCCCAATACGACACGGATGTCTTTATGTCACGAGGTCGCCACGCGTTGTCGGAAGGTAAATATGCCCTGGCGATTGAAAATTTTAATATCCTTTCCCGACTCGATACCGCCAATTATCACAATTTCTTTTTCAGGGGCATAGCCAAATATAATTTGGGCGATTTGCGCGGAGCCAAAAGTGATTTCGACCGTTCCGTGCGTCTGAATCCAATTTTTACTTCCGGTTATCATTATCGTGCGATAACAGAGAGCCGGACCGGAGATTATGAAGGCGCGTTGAAAGATTTGGAGAAAGCGCTTTCCCTGCGTCCCGGATTTGTGGGTTTGTATTACAGTCGCGGTGTGACCTATTTTCTTTCTCGTCAATTTGAAAAGGCGGTAGATGATTTCAACTATTATATTAGGAGGGAGCCCAAAGACCCTTCCGCCTATTTGAACAGAGGTGCTTCCAAACTCTTTTTGAAAGACAGTTTGCAGGCAATGAGCGACTATAATCAAGCCATACGTCTGGATCCTTTTGACCCGGAGGGATATCTTCGTCGCGGTCGTTTGCTGGCAGAACAAAAAAGTTATGAAAAAGCGGTGGAGGATATTACACAGGCTATTTCTCTGGATGCAGCCAATACCTTTGCCTACTTTACGCGCGCGCTCCTTTATTATGAGTTGAAAGATTATAACCGTGCAGTCGAAGACTTCAATCGAGTGCTGGCAGACGAGCCCGGCAACTCCTTAACCTTATACAACCGTGCTTTGGTTTATGTCCAGGTGGGACGCTATGAAAGTGCTTTGGAGGATTTTGACCGCGTCTTGGATATCAATCCGGACAATGTGCTGGCGCATTTCAATCGCGCTTCCGTCTTTATAGAAATGCAGCGTTACCAAGATGCTTTGGAGGATTATGACGAGGCCATTCGACTCTATCCTGATTTTGCCAAAGCCTATATGAATCGATCTCTTGTGAAAAATCAATTGGGTGACAAAAAAGGTTCTAAACGCGATTATGACACCGCCCGCCGCAAAATCAAGGAGTATGGTCAAAAAAGTGCAGACGCCTCGATTTCTATGGCCGATACGACGCAGAAATATAGCACTCTGTTGGCTTTGGATGCGGATTTTGCCAAAAAAGATTTCAATGATGAATTGTTGCAGCATCGTGATGTCGATGTGCAGTTGCGTCCTTTGTATCGTTTTACCTTGGCGCCTCAAAAAGATTCCGTTCATTATGCGTTGTCGGGTCGTTACGAACACCCCGCCATTGAACGCTTTTGTGAATCCTGGCCGGTCCCGGTAGAGATTGCGGTGAAAGACGAGACGGACTGGGAGGGGAGTACTTCGATGAAAGATGATTTTGTTCAGTCTATGTATGAATGCGGGCAAAAGCATTATAATCAGGCGCTTACCCATATTGAAAAGGCTCTTGGAGCTGATGAGGACGCTCCTTTTTATCATAAAGCCTTTTACCTTTTGAATCGCGCTGTGTTGCGTGCGGAGGTGATTGATTTCATTTCTTCCATTGAAGACAATGTACAAGTGCTTTCTATGGATGACAGTGGGCAGACGCGCGCCCGTGTACGCGACCAAGTGACCCGTCGTTATGATTATTCCGAGGCTATTCACGATTTGGATGCCTCCATCAAGATACTCGGAAATATACCTTATGTCTATTTTAATAGAGGAAATCTGCATTGTCTGAATGGAGAGCATGTCAAGGCCATTGAGGATTATTCCCATGCGATTTCCCTCTATCCCTATATGTCAGATGCCTATTTTAACAGAGGACTTGTTCTTATCTATTTGAAAGACAAGGAGAAAGGATGTATTGATATGTCCCGTGCCGGAGAGTTGGGCATTGCGGATGCCTATGGGGTTATTAAAAAATATTGTGAGGAAGAAAACTGATGTTATTGTTTAGAAGTTTTTCAAGTGGCAGTTGTGGCAACTGTTATTATATAGGAGACGGAAAAGACGGAGTCTTGATTGATGCCGGAATCAGTTTGCGTCGCCTGAAAAAATACCTGGCTGAGGATAATATGGATTATTCCTGTTTCAGTGCGGTGTTGGTTACCCACGACCATTTGGATCATATTCGCCATTTGGGCTCTTTCTGTAAGCGGCTGACCAAGCCTGTATATGCCAGTTCCGTCTTGCATCAGGCACTTTCTACCCACACTTTTACCCGTGATACCATCGCTTCTTGCCGCGTGGTGCTTGCACAGGGGCAGGACAATCAGGTCGGGCCTTACTGGGTGCGTCATTTTGTGGTGCCTCACGATGCGACCGAGACGTTGGGATATAGTATTTCAACTCCCTATGGTAATGTGGTGCTGATGACAGACGTAGGAAAAATCACCGATGAGGCGGTGGAATATGCCCGTCAAGCCGATTATGTGATTATGGAGTCCAACTACGATATGCAGATGTTGATGGCCGGACCTTATACCTATGATTTGAAAATGCGTATTTGTCAAGGAGGCGGTCACTTATCCAATGATGAGGCGGCTTCTGCCATTCGTCGTTATGTGCATCCCGGACTCAAGCAGGTTTTTCTCTGTCATTTAAGTGAAAACAACAATACGCCTCAATTGGCCTTTGATTGCTGTCGGGAAGCCATTGTCGGGACGAATACCCAATTGCGAACCTTGCCTCGCCGCAGCCCTTCGCCGCTATTTATTCTTGCGGAAGATTAGTCGCCGCACTATGACCGGCCACCCAGCCGCTTGCAAAGGCAATATGTAGATTGTATCCGCCGGTGTCAGCATCCAAATCCAAGAGCTCTCCAATAATGTAGAGGCCTTTTACTTGCTTGGATTCAAAGGTTTTAGGGTTGATTTCGTCAAGCGATACTCCACCTGCAGTTACCACCGACCTTTCATAACCGACATATCCCGCAATGGGGAAGCGCCAATGTTTGAGGCGTTGGGCCAGACTACCATTTTCTTTGTGACTGCTTGCTTCAAAAGCTTTTGCGATATGAGCGGGGAGCATTTTGTGGATATCTGCTGCTTTTTGTGCCAATTTATCCTCTTCCACTCCCGGTTTCAAATCGATTTCCAAAACGACTTTTGAGCCGTTTATCAAGGCTTTGACTGCTTTGCGGCTGACACGAAAGCCCAAGGGACCTTCTATACCTCCATCCGTAAAGTCCAAATCGCCCATATCCGATTCTGCCAGCGAACCATCAATATAGAGGGATAGAGCGATGTTTTTCAAGGATATTCCGCACAATTTTCCTCCCATTTCGGAAAGGGGCGTGCTGCGATCTATATGCCCTTTGCTGTTGCCTTGTTTGTAATTTACAGGAACCAATGCCGTCAGAGAGGGGAAGGTGGGCTGAATACGATGTCCCCATTTTTGGACAAATTCATAGCCGTCTCCGCTGGATCCACTGCTTGGATAAGACAATCCCCCCGTAGCAATCATCAGTTGCTTGCACTTATAGGAACTTCCATCGTGGCAACCCAATATGAAATCTTCCTGCTCGGAGCGTACGATTCCCTTTACCTCTTTGTGACAAAGGAGTTGTGCTCCGGCATTCCGGCACATCTTTTCAAGTGTATCCACGACATCGGCCGCTTGATGCGAGAGGGGAAACACCCGTTGTCCTCTTTCTACGACGCTTTCCAGGCCATGACGAGCAAACAAATCCATCAGTTTTTCCGGCGGAAACTGATAGAAAGCCGGGCGGAAAAATTTGGATTTAGGATGAATGTGGTGCTGGAAATCTTCCCATTTTCGGGCATTGGTGAAGTTGCAGCGCCCTTTTCCGGTGAGCATGACCTTACGTGCGGGCCTGGGCATCTTTTCTAATATGCAGACAGAAAGCCCTTCTTTGGCCGCAGCATATCCAGCCATAAGTCCGGAGGCGCCCCCTCCTATGATAATGAGATCGTAGAAAGTCATTTTCTTTTTTATTTCTGTGCAAATATCGCAAATTTTATCTATATTTGCAGTCCTTTGTCGCGGAGAGCGTACAGAGCGTTTCAGAAAGCCAGTTTAGCTCAGTCGGTAGAGCATCGCATTCGTAACGCGAAGGTCGTGGGTTCGAGTCCCATAGCTGGCTCCAAATGGAAAAATTGTGGAATAGCAATTATCTCAAGATTTGGGTTGTAAATTTCCTGATTCACACCTCTTTTTCTCTTATCGTCCCCCTTCTTCCACTTTATTTGAGCGAGACTTACGGAGCGTCAAAAGACACCATTGGACTGGTCTTGGCCGGTTATGCGGTGGTTGCTTTGATGATACGTCCAGTCAGCGGCTTTCTTTGTGACCGTTTTTCCCGAAAAATGGTTCTTCTCTGTTGTAATTTCCTGTTTGCCGCGCTGTTTATCGGCTATATCGCGTCAGCGTCCCTTACTTTGTTTGCCATTTTCCGAACCCTGCACGGCGCTCCCTTTGGTGCGGCAACCGTTACCGCCACGACCGTCGCTGTCGATGTGCTTCCTGCATCCCGCCGCACAGAAGGTATTGGTTATTATGGGATTAGCAACAATTTAGCCATGGTGTTAGGGCCGGTATTCGCAATCTACCTCTTGCGATGGTTTCACCAAGATTTCAACTTGCTGTTTACCATTTCATTGCTTTTTGCGTTAGCGGGACTGCTTACTTCTGCCACCATCCGTATGCCGGCGCGTCTCGAGTATGTCAAAACGCGCTCCCTCTCTCTGAATAACTTTTTTTTGAAAGCGGCATTGCCGGCTGCCCTTGCCATGTGTTGTTTTTCATTCAGTTATGGGGTGGTTTCTACTTATGTGGCGATTTATGTTGAAGAAGTGCTTCAGCTCGAAGAGGGGGTCGGCTTCTTTTTCAGCTTGTTTGCCGTCGGTTTGATTGTCTCGCGATTGGGAGGCGCCAAGGCTTTGGCAAAAGGACGGATTCTTTCTAATGCCACACTCGGTTGCGTCTTTGCTCTGCTGGCCTATGTGATTTTTGCCGCCGTGCCCAACTCTTTCGGCCTATATAGTTCTGCCTTTATTCTCGGGCTTGGCAATGGTCACATGTATCCGGCTTTTCAAAATATGTTTGTCAATTTGGCAGAGCACAATCAGCGCGGAACCGCCAATTCATCCATTCTTACAGCCTGGGATGCCGGTCTGGGGATTGGCGTGCTGTGCGGCGGTTTCTTCGCCGAGTATTTCGGCTATGATACCGCATTCTGGGTGGCTGTAGCCGTGAATGCGTGCGGAGCCGTGTATTACTATTTCCGTGTTCGTCCCCATTACTTGAGCCATCGTTTGCGTTAGTTTGTTCTTTTTGATAGGCTCTGGCACATTATTTGAGAAATACCGCAGGGTTTGTTTAATTTGAAATAAAATCAATTGTATATGAAGAAAATAGCTTTGGTTCTTTCTGTTTTTGTCCTGTCTTTGTTGGCAGGAGCCGCAGGAGCCTATTTTGTTGTAAATGGAGAGATTCCTGCCGTGGTGGAAAAAGTAGGTTCCGCCGTTGATTCTCCCTCTGCTCCCGTGTATCGTACGGTAAATCTTTCAGCTGATAATTATCCGGATTTTACTTACGCGGCAGAGGCTTGTGTGGATGCCGTCGTGTATGTAAAAGTTACGGCGGTTCAAAACAACTACACCCCTAATTCCATGTTGGAATTCTTCTTTGGTTTTGGATCTGCCCAGCCGCGAGAAAGTGTGGGAAGTGGTTCCGGTGTTATTATTCGCAAGGATGGTTATATCGTAACCAACAATCACGTCATTGCCGGTGCCAATAAAATCGAAGTGACCTTAAATAATAATAAGACCTACGAGGCGACTCTTTTGGGTACCGACCCTGCTACCGATGTGGCTTTGATTAAAATTGAGGCAGACAATCTGCCCGTGATTGAGATGGGAGACAGCGATGCCTTGCGTTTGGGCGAGTGGGTGTTGGCTATCGGAAGCCCCTACGATTTGCGTCAGACCATTACGGCCGGTATTGTCAGTGCAAAAGGTCGCTCCATGCCCAATCAAGGTGGTGGTTTCAAGATTGAATCCTTTATTCAGACCGATGCGGCTGTCAATCCCGGAAACAGCGGTGGTGCCTTGGTGGACAAAAGCGGAAAATTGGTCGGAATCAATACGGCAATTGTTTCACAGACAGGCTCTTATGCGGGTTATTCTTTTGCGGTTCCTGTTAATATCGTCAAGAGAATTATCGGCGATTTGATTGACTTCGGTTCCGTGCGCAGAGCATTGTTGGGTATCAGTATGCAAAATATTGATGATAAAATGGCGAAGGAATTGAAACTTTCTTCTCCAAACGGAGTATACATAGCAGAAGTTGCGAAGGGTAGCGCTGCGGATGATGCCGGATTGAAAACAGGCGATGTGCTTATTTCCATCGATGGCAATCCTGTAAGCGATGGCGCAAGTGTGCAAGAGATGATTACTCGTTATCATCCGGGCGACCAAGCAGTCTTGACCATTGTTCGTAAGGGCAAGGAAAAAGAACTGAAAGTGGTATTCAAGGGCACAGTGCAAGAGAATGGTACCGTGGAAGAGGATGGCTCTGTTGCGTATTATGGCGCAAAAATCAGAGAGGCCTCTAAAGAAAAATTGGATAACTATAATCTGAAATCCGGTGTCGAGGTGGTTTCGCTGGGTGACGGTAAAATGTCACAGCAGGGCGTACCTGAGGGCTTCATCATTACTTATGTCAATAACCAACCGGTCAGCAATCCTCGGGAGGTGATTGATATAACGAAGAAAGCAAAAAGAACCGTTCTTCTTGAGGGTGTAACCCCGAATGGAAGAGTCTCATATTTCGGATTTGGTATCTAACCATTGACCGGGACAGAAAATGCTCCGCCGAAACGAGATAGGTTTTGGCGGAGTATTTTTTTATATTATATATGAGACAACTAAAAATTACAAAATCCATTACCAATCGCGAAAGCGCATCTTTAGATAAATATCTTCAAGAGATTGGTAGAGAAGAACTTATTTCTGTTGATGAAGAGGTGGAGCTCGCCCAGAAAATCCGTCAAGGAGACAAAAGAGCCCTCGAAAAACTCACGCGTGCCAATTTGCGTTTCGTGGTGTCTGTAGCAAAACAATATCAGAATCAAGGTTTGAGTCTGCCCGACCTTATCAACGAAGGAAACTTGGGATTGATCAAGGCGGCTCAGAAATTTGATGAAACCCGTGGTTTTAAGTTTATTTCCTATGCTGTATGGTGGATTCGCCAATCCATTTTGCAGGCTTTGGCAGAGCAGAGCCGTATTGTACGTTTGCCCTTGAACCAGGTGGGTTCTCTCAATAAAATCAACAAAGCTCAAGGTAAATTTGAGCAGGAATTTGGTCGTCTCCCGACGAGCGATGAGTTGGCTGATATTTTGGGCGTTCCCAAAGATAAAATTGCTGACACCATCCGCGTTTCCGGTCGTCACGTTTCTTTGGATGCCCCCTTTGTGGAAGGCGAGGATAACAATTTGTTGGATGTCCTTGAAAATGAAGAGTCTCCCGCGGCAAGTAAAGGTCTTGTCAGCGAGTCGTTGAATAAAGAGATTGAACGTGCTTTGTCCACTTTGACTCCTCGCGAAAGAGACATTATAAAATATTTCTTTGGTATCGGTTGCCAGGAAATGACACTGGAAGAAATTGGTGAGAAATTTAATTTGACCCGTGAGCGCGTGCGCCAGATTAAAGAAAAAGCCATCCGTCGTTTGAAAGTAAGCAGTCGTTGCAAACTCCTTAAAAGTTATCTTGGATGATACAGTCTCCCGAAGCATTTATTCAATCTGCAGCCAAGACGGCTGTAGATACTTTATATGGTGTACAGATTGAAGACTCTCTCTTGCAGGTACAATCCACTCGCAAAGAATTTGAAGGTGATTACACCCTTGTCGTTTTTCCCTTGTTGAAAATCTCGAAATCTTCTCCGGATGTTACCGGAAAGGCAATCGGTGAGTATCTGCTCGCAAATTGTCCCGAGATTCAGAATTACAATGTGGTAAAAGGTTTTCTGAATATCAGTTTTTCTGCTGTATATTGGAACAAGACCCTTTCGCAGATTGCTTCTGCCCCCCAGTTTGGTCGTCACAAAGCCAGCGGACGCCACGTGATGATAGAGTTTTCTTCTCCCAATACCAATAAACCTTTGCATTTGGGACATATTCGTAACAACCTTTTGGGTTGGTCCGTGTCTCGTCTTTTGGAGGAAAACGGGCATGATGTCATGCGTGTGAATCTTGTCAATGACCGCGGTATTCATATCTGCAAATCCATGCTTGCCTGGAAGAAATTGGGTCAGGGAGAGACGCCTGCCTCTGGTGGACGCAAAGGAGACCATCTGGTAGGAGATTATTATGTGGCTTTCAACAATCTTTATACCCAGGAAGTCAAGCAATTGATGGCAGAGGGTATGAGCGAAGATGAGGCGAAAAAACAAGCTCCTTCCTTGAAAGAAGCGCAAGAGATGCTTCGTGGATGGGAGCAGTCTGATCCCGAGGTTAGAGCCTTGTGGGAAATGATGAACGGTTGGGTCTATGAGGGCTTTGAGCAGACCTATAAAAATCTGGGTATTTCCTTTGATAAAACCTACTATGAATCACAGACTTATCTTTTGGGTAAAGCATTGGTTCAGAAAGGCTTGGATATGGGAATCTTTGAGCGTGAAGCCGATGGTTCTGTTTGGTGCGATTTGAGCGCCGATGGATTAGACCGCAAATTGTTGTTGCGTGGCGACGGAACCTCCGTGTATATGACGCAGGATTTGGGTACAGCCCACCAACGTTTTGATGAGTACAAGCTTGATGAGCACATCTATGTGGTCGGTAACGAGCAGAACTACCACTTCCAGGTCTTGAAGTTGATTTTGGGTAAGTTGGGTTTCGATTGGGCTGACCATATCTATCACCTTTCCTATGGCATGGTAGAGCTTCCCGAGGGCAAAATGAAGTCTCGTGAAGGAACCGTTGTGGATGCCGATGATTTGATGGAGAATATGTATAATACCGCCAAAGAAACCTCTTTGGAGCTCGGTAAATTGGAGGGTATGAGTGAGGAGGAGCAGGACCATTTGTTCCGTATTTTGAGCCTTGGTGCGATGAAATACTTTATCTTGAAGGTGGATCCTCGCAAAACCATGCTCTTTGATCCGAAAGAATCCATTGACTTTAACGGAAATACAGGTCCTTTCATTCAATATACTCACGCGCGTATCCAGTCAATACTCCGCAAGGCAGCCAGTCTGTCTTACGAGCCTTCCGTGGCCGATATTAAGGATGCAATATCCTTGTCTGCCAAAGAGATACGTCTGATTAAGATGCTTGAAAGTTATCCTGCCAAAGTGGCCGAAGCCGGTAAATCTTTCTCTCCGGCTTTGATTGCCAACTATGCCTATGAACTTTCCAAAGAGTTCAATCAGTATTATCACGATACACCTATCTTGAAAGAAGAAAATCAGGATATTCTTCGTTTCCGTCTGGAGCTCATCTCAATTGTGGCTTCCGTATTGGTTAAAGCGATGGATATTTTGGGTATTGAACTTCCTTCCAGAATGTAGTTTGCTGATTTTCAATGTGTATGTCAGCCTATAATATTTTTCTATTGACAATGACCGTTATCGCGGTCTTTGTCTTTGTTGCCCTCTTTTTTGTGGATGCAGGGTATGGCAAATTTTACAATAAAAAATGGGGGCCTGCCATCAACAACAAATTGGGTTGGGTGCTGATGGAGGCACCTGTCTTTATTGTGATGCTGCTGCTTTGGGCGATGTCAGACAGGCGCGCAGATGCGATCCGTCTGGTGATGTTGATTTTGTTTCAGCTTCATTATTTCCAGCGCTCATTCATTTTCCCTTTCTTGATAAGAGGTAAAGGCAAAATGCCGCTTTCCATTATGCTGATGGCCTTTTTGTTCAATACCTTAAACGCTTTTATGCAAGGAGGATGGCTCTTTTTTGAATCTCCTGGCGAGTATTATGGTGCCGGACTCTCGTGGTTAACTGATCCCCGCTTTATTATCGGTGTGATTGTTTTTCTGGGAGGTATGTTGATCAATATTCATTCAGACAGCGTCATTCGCAATTTGAGAAAGGAAGGGGATACCCGTCATTATCTTCCCACAAAAGGGTTTTTCCGCTATGTGACATCTGCCAATTATTTCGGCGAGTTTGTCGAGTGGGTGGGATTTGCCATTTTGACTTGGTCTTTTTCCGGTGCAGTATTTGCTATTTGGACTTTTGCCAATCTGGCTCCCCGCGCAGCCCGAATTTATGAGCGTTACAAACAGGAATTTCCCACACAGTTGGATACCAAAAAAGTAAAACGTATTATACCTTTTATATACTAATGGAATCAAAAATCTTTACCGAGTGCAAGATAGGTCCGGTCACTCTCCGCAATCGCGTCATTCGTTCTGCGGCATTTGAAAACATGGCCTATAACAACTCTCCCTCACAAGATTTATTCAATTATCACACGGCGGTTGCCCGTGGCGGTGTGGGAATGACGACCATCGCTTATGCGGCTGTCAATCGCTCCGGCCTATCCTTTAATGGCCAGTTGTGGATGCGAGAGGAGATTGTACCGGAATTAAAGAAACTTACCGATGCGATTCATGCCGAAGGGGCCAAGGCTTCCATTCAGCTCGGCCATTGTGGCAATATGACCCACCGCTCTACCTGTGGATGTATGCCTGTAGGTGCTTCCAGCGGATTTAATCTTTATTCTCCGACTTTCGTAAGAGGTCTTAAAAAGGATGAGATTTATTCCTTGGTAAAAGACTTTGGCAAGGCCGTTAATTTGTCTCGTGAAGCCGGATTTGATTGTGTGGAAATTCATGCCGGCCATGGTTATCTGATCAGCCAGTTCCTTTCTCCTTACACCAATCATCGTCGTGATGAGTTTGGTGGTAGTTTGGACAACCGTATGCGTTTTATGCGTCTGGTGATGAAGGAGGTGATGGCAGCCGCAGGGGACGATATGGGAGTGATTGTCAAGATGAATATGCATGACGGATTCAAGCGAGGTATGCAGACTCCGGAGTGTCTTGAGGTAGCCAAGGAATTGGAAAGATTGGGCGTTCATGCCCTTGTTTTGAGCGCCGGTTTTGTCAGCAAGGCTCCGATGGAAGTGATGCGTGGCGCCATGCCTTTGAAGACCATGGCTCATTATATGGATATAAAGAGTTTCTGGTGGCTCAAGGCTGCGCTTGCCTTGGTCGGACGCTTGATGGTTCCTACCGTTCCTTTCAGCCAGGGCTATTTCCTCGAAGAAGCCAAATTGTTCCGTCAAGCTGTTTCCATGCCCCTTATCTATGTGGGCGGCTTGATTTCCAAAAGCAAGATGGAAGAGGTGCTTGATGCCGGTTTCCAGGGCTTGCAAGTGGCACGCGCCTTGGTGCATGATACCGATTTTGTGAACAAACTTCGTTCCGGAGAGATTGAGTGTAGCGGCTGCAAACATTCCAATTATTGCATTGGACGTATGTACACTTTGGAAATGAAGTGTCATCACTGTGTTGAGAATCTTCCCAAGAAACTCCAAAAAGAGATCGCACAGGCCGAAAAGAATGTATGACCCGTTCGATACAGAAAGGCGTCCGTCGCTTATATGCCCGTAAGGGGAGTGCTCCCTTGGCTTTGATTACCGGGGGCAGCAGCGGCATGGGTAAGGTGTATGCTGAACAACTTGCCGGCTGTGGTTGTGATGTCTTGTTGGTGAGCAATCAAAAAGAACTTTTATCGTCTTGTGAGTCTCAATTAAGCGCCCGCTATGGTGTGCAGCTGTATTCTTATTATTGTGATTTGACGGATGTTCATGCCCCGCAAGCATTGTTTGACTATTGCCAATCCTTGCAACTGCAAGTGGATATCTTGATTAACAATGCCGGGATGTTCTTTTTCAAAGAGCTTGATTATCAGAGGGATAACAAACGTATAAATGCGATATTGAAACTTCATATCGACAGCATTACCCACGCTTGTCTTCTCTTTGGAGAGCAGATGAAAGCACGTGGTTATGGCTATATCTTGAATGTATCTTCCATGACCGCCTCTTTGCCGGTGCCCGGTCTTACCCTATATTCCGCCACCAAGGCCTATTTGAAAAGTTTCAGCAGTTCCTACTATTTTGAAATGCGTCCCTATGGCGTGGGGGTTACGGTAGTTTGTCCGGCAGCCGTAGCGACTCCTTTGTATAATATCAAGGAATTTTGGATGAAATGGGGCTTGCGGACAGGGGTTATCAATTCGCCGCAATGGCTCGTGAAAAGGGCATTGACGGGTCTTTTCAGAAAGAGAAAAATCGTTCGCCCAGGCCTTTTAAACTATCTTGTACCCGCTTTAATCCATCTTTTTCCGAATGCTCTGGTAAGCTACTTGTGGAAAAAAATAAAATAATGTCGAAAAAATTTTTTCATATCCTAAAAATGTCCTATAATTGCATCCGCAAACGTTAAAGATATAAAAAAATGGGTGAACAGAAGAAAAGAGCTGTCGTAAGCTATGAAAACATGTCAGAAGAACTCGCGGCAGCATTTGAGGAGAAGTATCCGAAAGGCTTGATTGATTACTTGCCTGACGTACAAAAGATTGAAAAACCGGACGGTACCGCCATTTATACCGTTACCGTTGAAATCCCTTCAGCTATTTATCTTGTGAAGGTACAGATGAAAGTCGATGATTTGGAGGATGTTGACAAATGGTTGGATGAAAGTGATGATGATGGAGATGATGATGCTTCCGACAGCACTTTGCCCGATGACAATATCTCCCAATACGGTGGCGCAGATGACATCTCTGATGACGAATAAGATATAGGACGGGTTTCCGTCCTTTTTTATAGTATTCCTTTTTCTTATGAAAATGAAGTTGAATTTGGACTTTTACTCCTGGAACGACCAACGGAAAATCTTGGTTCTTTCTGTTGTTGTGGGCGTTTTGTGTGGTCTGGCCTCTGTTCTTCTTCATTCCTTTATCCACCTGATTCAGTCAGGATTGACCTCTTGGATTGAAAAAGACAGTTGGAGCAACCTTCTGTATTTGATTTATCCGGGAGTCGGTATGCTTCTGACTTATCTGTTCGTGCGTTATGTCGTAAAGGACAATATCGGACACGGGGTGACAAAAGTATTGCTGGCTATATCCCGCAGTGAGTCTCGTATCAAACTGCACAACACCTGGACATCCTTGTTTTCCAGTGCTGTTACCATCGGTTTCGGTGGTTCTGTGGGAGCCGAGGCGCCCATTGTCTATACGGGAGCAGCCATCGGTTCCAATATCGCACGGAAAGCAGGCCTTTCTTACCGCAATATGACAATTTTGTTGGGTTGTGGTGCTGCCGGCGCGGTGGCAGGTATCTTTAAGGCTCCTTTGGCGGGGGTTTTGTTTACCTTGGAGATTTTGCTGTTTAATATCTCCATGTCTTCCATTCTTCCTTTGTTGCTATCGACCGTGTCTGCCGCGGTGGTTTCGTACGCGTTTATGGGAATGGACCCCATGTTTAAGGCCAATCTGGCGCCTTTTGTCATGAAAAATCTTCCTTTTTATGTGTTGTTGGGTATTGTTTGTGCTGCCGCCTCCATTTATTTCACCCGTATGACGCTTTTCTTGGAAGATAAGGTGAAGAGTTTGCAAAAACCCATGGTCCGTTGGTCGATTTCTGCCCTTTCCATCGGTGTGCTGATTTACCTCTTTCCTCCTTTGTTTGGCGAAGGCTATGATGGCTTGCGCGTCTTGTTGTCCGGTGAATCTCCGACTATTGACGGTCGTACGCCTTTGGATTTTCTGCTTCATTCTCCGTGGGGATTGGTCGTGTTTTTCCTCTTTGTTCTCTTGCTTAAAGTCTTCTCCATGTCCTTTACCAATGCCGGCGGCGGTGTGGGTGGAACATTTGGTCCGACTTTGTTTGTGGGGGCTCTGACGGGCTTTATTTTGGCTCGCATCATCAATAATATCAGTCCGGCACTTGTTCCGGAAGCCAATTTTGTGCTGGTGGGCATGGCGGGTCTGATGGCGGGCGTAATGCAGGCGCCTATGACGGCCATCTTCCTTATCGCAGAAATATCGGGCGGCTACAATCTGTTTATTCCTCTGATTCTTACTTCTGCCATTTCCTTTGGTTGTATGAGAATTTTCGAGAAATACTCTATCTATACCAAACGTATCGCCCAGAAAGGAGAGCTATTGACCCATGACAATGACCAGGCGGTGCTGACTTTGCTCAAGACGCAGGATTTGGTGAGAGATAAATATCCTCGTGTGGATTTGGATATGACCTTGGGAGAAATGGTTTCCGTCGTCAGCAACAGTACGGCGGCCGTTTATCCGGTCGTGAATACCAAAGGGGTGTTCCAGGGGATTATTGATTTGGATACCCTTCGTCCTTATATCCTGAAAACGGATAAATATGACACTCTTCATGTCTATAACCTCATGGAAGATCCTTTGGATTATGTCTATGTGGATGAAAAAATGGATAGCGTCATGGCGAAATTCGATAAAACCGAGGCATGGAGATTGCCTGTAATCAGCCGGAATGGCCATTATTTAGGCTTTATTTCCAAGTCACGTATCCTGTCAGCGTATCGTGACGAATTAAAAGAAATTACTTCACAAGATATTTAATTAAAGAATTTATATGGCAAGAGCGTATGTATTTCCCGGTCAGGGAGCCCAATTTCCGGGTATGGGACGTGATTTGTATGATAATGTGGAGCAAGCCCGTATCTATTTTGAGAAAGCCAATGAAATCTTGGGCTTTCGCATTACAGATATAATGTTTGACGGTTCTGATGAAGAGCTGAAAGCGACCCGTGTAACCCAGCCGGCGGTTTTCCTTCACTCTGTAATTTTGGCGCTTTGTGGGAATGCACCGGCTCCGGATATGGTTGCAGGACATTCTTTGGGCGAATTTTCGGCCCTTTGTGTAGCCGGCGTTTTGAGTTTTGAGGATGCTTTGAAGCTTGTGAGCGTACGTGCCGAAGCCATGCAGAAATGTTGTGAGAAAGTTCCCGGAACGATGGCTGCGGTGATTGCTTTGGATGATTCAGTCGTAGAATCGGTCTGTGAAAGCGTAGATGGAGTGGTGGTCGCTGCCAATTACAACTGCAAAGGTCAGGTGGTGATTTCCGGTGAAAAAGAAGCAGTAGCACAGGCTTGTGTAAAAATGAAAGAGGCGGGTGCTAAACGTGCGTTGCCTTTGTCCGTGGGCGGTGCTTTCCATTCTCCGTTGATGGAGCCTGCCCGTGAAGAATTGGCCAAGGCGATTGCCTCCACGAATTTCAACGCGCCCATTTGCCCCATTTATCAAAATGTGTCAGCGCAAGCGGAGACGGATCCGGAGAAGATAAAATCCCAGCTGTTGGAGCAATTGACCCATCCGGTTCGTTGGACTCAAAGTGTATTGGCCATGTTGGCAGACGGAGCAACGCAATTTACAGAATTCGGGCCTGGAAACGTGCTTCAGGGTTTGATTAAAAAGTCTGTTTCCCAAGAAGGAGTCGAAATTAGTGGATTTTCGTTATAAAAGAGCGTAATTTGCCACAGAAAAATTTTGTAAATCAATCAAAAAAGACTACCTTTGCAATCCCAAATTAGAAATAAAAATCAAAAGATATGAAAAGGACATTCCAACCCTCTAATCGTAAGCGTCGTAACAAACACGGATTCCGTGAGCGTATGTCTACTCCTAATGGCCGTCGTGTACTTGCTGCTCGTCGTCGTCATGGTCGTAAGAAATTGACTGTTTCTTCAGAGAGCAGATTCTAAGACTTTACGTTACATCAATTAGAGGCTGGCTAAATTCGTTTTTGTCAGCCTTTTTTGTTGCTTGATCTTATTCAGACATAAATGGAAGAAGATATTAAATTCATGCGTGCCGCTCTGGAGCAAGCCCAGGAGGCTTTAGAAATGGGTGAGATACCGATTGGTGCGGTTGTGGTGGCAGCAGGACAGATTAGTGCTCGCGGTCATAATATGACAGAAATGTTGCATGATCCGACGGCCCATGCTGAAATGTTGGCTTTGACCAGCGCTACCGAGCAGTTGGGAGGAAAATACCTTCAGCAATGCACCTTGTATGTTACTGTGGAGCCTTGTCCAATGTGTGCAGCCGCATTGAATTGGGCACAAGTGGGACGCATTGTGTATGGAGCAGAGGATCCTAAACGCGGTTATTCTCTCTTTCAGCCCTCTTTGTTGCATCCCAAGACCAAAATAACAAAGAGCATCCTTGAAGAAGAATGCTCTTGTCTGATGAAGGATTTTTTCAAATCCCTGCGTAAATAGCTCTCTCTCGGGCTATTACCACTTTAAGCTTTCCAAGACCCTTGCCAACTGATCGGGACAAGAGGTGGGGCGTTTTCCGCAGCTGATTCCTTTTAAGCGCTTGATGGCGTCCTCTACTTTCATTCCTTCAGCCAAGGCGCCAATTCCTTTGGCATTTCCCGCACATCCTCTGGTAAATACGATGGATTTAATGGTGCGGTCTTTGGTGTAAATCTCAATGTCGATTTTCTTCGCGCAAACTTCTTCGCTGGGCGAAGCGCTGACATAGCGTATGCCATTCTCTGTCTTATCAGAAACTACTTGATAGCTTTGTCCCATCACTTCTGGGCTTATGAGTGCAAACAATACAGATAATATAATTCCCATCATAATGTTTAATTTTTACTAATTATAAATTAATTCCGTTGCTTATTGGCAAAAATTATGCCGCTTTTAGAAGCCGATGAAGATGAGTTGTACAATGATATAGATAGGGAGTAATATAACCAAGGAGAATTTTGCCATGTATCCAAAGAAACTCGGCATTTTGACTCCTTCTTCTTCAGCGATGGATTTTACCATGAAGTTGGGGCCGTTTCCGATATAGGTCAATGAACCAAAGAATACGGCGGCTAATGAAATGGCTTTCAATAGGATAGTGGGAATACCAGCCGTCAATTCTCCCGCGGGAATGTTGCTCATATCCATGCCGGATGCCAATTCGTAAAAGGCAATAGCAGTAGGTGAGTTATCCAGAAAAGCACTGAGTAAGCCGGTGGCATAGTAGTATTGATAAACTTCTGTAAAATTCAAGGAGTCGGCATTCTGATTGAGGTACATCATGGCGGGAGTCATGGTGACAAAAATACCCACAAAGATGATGGCAACCTCATTGATGGCATCCCATGTGAAATGATTGGTCTTGCGCACTACTTTCTTGGTGGTCGCCAAGGAAAGAATTACCATCGCAATCAGGATATATTCACGCAGGAATTTGATGATGATGGGACCATCTTCCATGGCCGGAATGTAGCTGGGATTGATGAACATTACGGATAAAATAATGACTCCCAGATAGATGAAGTTGATTTTTCCCTTGATACGAATAGGGGATTGGTCCTTCATGTCTCTGCGCTTGGCCGAAATACTCTCTTTTTTGAAGTAAATTTTATCCATGATGACATAGGCAATCAGCAGGAGTACGCCCACGAAAATCCATTGTGTGAACAGTGTGCTGAACCAGGTAAACGGTGCGCCGCGGAGATACAGCAAAAAGAGAGGGGGGTCGCCCAGGGGGGTGAGAATACCACCGCAGTTGGCAACCATGGCAATGAAAAACAGTACGGTGTGGGTTCGATAGACTCTTTGGCGGTTGATGTCCAAAAGGGGGCGAATCAGTAGCATGGACGCTCCGGTAGTGCCCATAAGGGACGCCAAAATGAAACCGAGTGTCAAGATGATGGCGTTGGTCTCTGTTGTCGCGACTACATTTCCCTTAATCTGTATGCCACCTGTTACGACAAATAAAGCCAAAAGCAAGGTGATGAAGGGGAAATACTCAAATAACATCTGATGAATCAGATTTTCCCCAAATCCTACAATGCTGAGAAAAATGGCCGTTGGGATAGATAGGGCTAAAACAACGATGAGTTTGTTTTTATTCTTTTCCCAAAAATGAGGGAAAGCCAGCGGGGCGGCCGCAATGATAGCTAACATTAGGGCAAAAGGAATTGCCATCCATAATTTTACATCCATACTTCTAACATCTTTACAGTAAAAATTCTAATGCCTTTATAATAAAAAGACCGCTCGACGCCTTATTATAATGCGCGTCACAGCGGTTTTTTGTTGAGATACCAGGATTCGAACCTAGACAGACAGAACCAAAATCTGTAGTGCTACCATTACACCATATCTCAATTCCAGACTTTGCTTTTCGCAAAAGCACGGCAAAGGTAAGCATAATTTTGAAATAATGCAATACAAAAAGCCCCACATCACTGCGGAGCTTTTTATGATTAGTTAGAAGTGTCCTCCTTTAGATGGAGGAAGTTATTATTACAATGGTTAGGATAATGCAAATGTATAAAATAAATTATGAAAAGCAAAAATATTACGACAAGATTTTATAACTTTGTCTTCAGCAATCTAATAACAAAACAACTTGGTGAAAAAATTATTACTTCTGGCAGTTATTCTGTCGGTGGTCAGCATGGATTTATGGGCGCAAGAAAAGCCAAAAGTGGCTTTTGATTATGAGTTGACGTCAAATACCTATTTTGATAACCGTGAAAACGACGGACCTTCTGTCCCATTTACTCCATCCATGACTTTATTCGGTCAGGCACTTACGCCTATGGTGGGGGTATCTGTCTCAAGCTCGGATATGACCCATCGTTTTATGCTGGGTGTGGATGCGACCTTCTATTTCGGCTCTTCCCAAAAGCCTTTCGGACGCTTGGATAAAGTTTTGGCTTATTATCGTCTGGATAAGAAATTTTCGGATGGTTCTCGATTTAGGGCGTTGGGTGGTGTGTTTCCCAAAACTTTTTATGAGGGAGATTATACCCGCGCTTTTGTGAGTGATTCCTCTCGTTTCGTTTCTCGAAATTGTCAAGGTCTGTCCTTCTATTATGAGCGTGAAAAATTCTTTGCTGAGATGATTTGTAATTGGTGCGGCATGAAAGAAGGGGAAAGCCGCGAGCGATTCCAAATCTGGTCGGCTGCGCAATATGACTTTTTCCCTTGGATGTCATTGGGTTACGCTTTTTCTTTTGACCATCTGGCTTGTAGTGATTTGGTCTCTAATGTGGCGGATAATCATTTATTGAGGCCTTATCTGGCTTTTGATTTGTCATCTTTGGTTCCTTTCCAAAAACTATATGCCGACATCGGTGCTTATGTGGCTTATCAACGGAATAGAGAATATGAGACGCTCTATATTCCTACCGGTGTCGAGTTGAACACCGAAATACGAAATTGGAATGTCGGTGTGCGCAATACGCTGTATGTGGGTAATAACCTGATGCCGCTGTATCATCAGGCTGATCCCAGTGGAAAAGCGTATGCCGGAACGCTTTTTAAGGGCGATTCTTACTATCGTGTCAGGATGGATGGAAGCGCCGATACGACATATTTGCCTTATGATCGCTTGGAATTGTTTTATGAACCTTATCTTTGCAAAGGAGTTCGCCTGAATATTTCATTGGTCTTCCATTTCAACGGAGGGCTGTCAGGAACTCAGCAAATTATAGGATTGAAAGCAGATTTGAAAGAAATACTTAAAAATTTTGAAAAATGATAAAGAATATTGTTTTTGATTTCGGGGGTGTGTTTGTCGATTGGAATCCCCACTATTTGTATGATGCTTATTTTGGCGATGTTGAGAAGGTCAATTGGTTTTTGGCTAACATCTGCACGATGGAGTGGAATGGTGAGTTGGATGAGAATAAGAGTTTTGAGCAAGGTGTAGAAGAACTTTCGGCAAAATATCCTGAGTGGGCCAAAGAAATTGCCATGTATAACGAAGGTTGGTACCAGATGGTGTCCCAAGAGCCCATTCCCGGTATGTACGAGTATGTCAAGGAATTAAAGGAGAGGGGATATAAAATCTATGGTCTTTCCAACTGGAATGCCGATAAATTCAAACTGGTACGCCATGTCTTTCCGGTTTTTGATTTGTTGGACGCCATGGTGATTTCCGGAGAGGAAAAAGTGATTAAACCCAAGCCGGGTATCTATAACATTCTTTTAAGCCGTTATAATTTGGTGCCCTCCGAGTCTGTGTTCATCGATGACAACCTTAATAATATTAAAGGTGCTCAGGCGGTGGGTATGCACGGTATTCAATTTACAAATAAAGAGGCCCTTGTGGGACCTCTTGAGGCGTTGCTTCAGGAAAAGTAAATTTTCCCCGAAGAGAGTTTTAGAAGCAGGCTTAAGCTATTTAAGCCTGCTTTCTATATACTCACAAACTTCTCCGACGGTTTCGAACGGAGCTTGGGTTTCAAAGCGAAACGCGAATTTTTCCTCGACAGCCAAACTCATAAACATCATGGACAAGGAGTCGATTCCAAGGTCCTGAACGAGTCTGGTGTCGTTGGTGATTTCGTCAAAATTAGCTTTCGGTCTGATCACAGCGAGGACTTCTTTGAGTCCTGCAATCGTTTCTTCACGGGTCATATTAGTTTTGATTGCGTGCAACTTTCAAACTTCCGGTGCGCTTGAAATCTTCTTTGCGTACGCTTACCATTGCGATTTGCTCGTAGGTAGGAAGTCCTTCGTTCACTTGTTTAACAATTTCATTCATTTTTGCAACCACTTCGTCCCATTCTTTGCCTTCAAAGGCAGCCATCTGGGGTAGAATGTCAATGGCGATGCAGGGAACGCCATTATTGTTGCCTTCGCTGACCAAGCAGTCACGAACGTACGGGCTCTTGTAGAACAAATCCTCAATGGTTTCAGGAGATACATTTTCTCCGTTAGCCAAGATGATGAGGTTTTTGATACGTCCTACGATGTAGTAGAATCCGTCTTCGTCAACTTTTGCCAAGTCGCCGGTCTTGATCCAACCATCTTCTGTCAAAGTGGCTTTGGTGTTTGCCTCGTCTTTGTAATAGCCGGAGAAAAGGTTGTCTCCTTTTACCCAAAGCTCGCCATCAACGATTTTAGCCTCCTGTCCCGGGTACAATTTACCGATGGAAGTCGGTCTCTCTTTGACGTTTGCATTGGCGGTTGTCAAGTTGGCGGTTTCGGTCATTCCGTATCCTGCACAGAGGGTTACGCCCAATTTCTCAAACTCAACCTGGAGTCTGGGAGGTACGTTGGCGGCGCCGGAAATGATGGTTTTGAGTTCTCCACCCAAGAATTGAGGACCATACATTTTGCAAAGTCCGACAAGGATGTCGCACAGGCCCGGAACCAAAACCAAACAGGTGGGTTTGATCATGGGAATCTTACCCAAAGAAGCTTTCACATCTTCGCTGGTGAAGAGCAGACCGCCTTTGTAGAACAAGCCCATGGTGCCGCAAATCAAGCCAAATACGTGGCTGAGGGGCAGAATGGCGATATAGCGTTGGTTCTTAAGCTGTGAGCCGGGTGCGAAAATCGCATTGAAAGCACCTCTCATCAACGCGCGGTGGGAAAGAACCACACCTTTGGGGGTGCCGGTCGTACCACCGGTGAAGAAGATGGCGGCGGCCTCCTCCTTGTCTACCGTTGCAACGGGTGATGCGGTATCAGCGATGCTGTTTGAAGGATAAACGGGGCAGGGGACTTTTTCGGTGAGGGGTTTGAATTCTTCGCGTACGAACAATGCTTCAACGTCGAATTTCATGCAGCTGCCAATCAAAGCGGGCTCTTGAAGTGCGGCGGGAAGCAGGATGCCGACATAACCGGCAGATGTGATCGCAAGGAACAACTCGATGGCGTCTTGGGTGTTGCGCTCAAAAATGGCGATTTTGGCACCCTTTTTCAATCCCAGGTTGTTGATAAATGTTCTTCTGCGGGCAATATTTTCGCCCATCTCTTTATAAGTGGTAATCTTTCCATTTTCGGAAAGGGCGGAAAGTTCTGCATATTCGTTGCAAATCCATTCGATGTACTCGGGAATGGTCGGAAAATGTTTTACCTTGTTAAATTCCTCTTTGGGAATCAAATCATAAATGTAAGTGTCCATAAATATTTAAGTTTTAGTTTTTAAAAGCTCTATTTACCTTAATGAATAGGGAAATAGAATCTGACAAAGGTAACAATTTTTCTCGAATACGAGCAAAATGGCTAAATAGTCATTAAAATCTTCTTTAAATGCGATTATTTTGTTAAAAAGTTTTGCAGAATTAAAAAAGGTTTGTATCTTTGCAGCCCGTTTGAGAAAGACGGGATATAAAATTGAAAGTTCATTGATAAGACTGTTAAGCATCATATATGAAATATGATGTGACAAGTACAAGCAAGTACCG
>JAEIGA010002499.1_pt1 | contig 29325 bp, 27 predicted proteins | sample 9270691 | NCBI WGS metagenome assembly JAEIGA01 (sample SAMN17057246, study PRJNA624740) | gut metagenome | biome: biome; isolation source: fecal sample | host: Bos grunniens | place: China: Xizang | collected 2019
ATAGTATACATACTTTTGATATTTCTTCAAAAGATTTAGTTAATGAAATATTAAAATTAGGAAAAGATGCAAAATATATATCAGATTTTGGCGAAATAGTTACATTATTAAGAGATAATGTTAAAGAAGGAGATTTTGTTTTAACATTAGGTGCAGGAACAGTAACAGAAATAGGTCCAATGCTTGCTGAATAAAATGAGAAATTTTACGAAAAAAGCTGAAAATTGGAGATAATGAGAAAAAAGTAAAAATATTGTAAAAAAATAGAGGAAAAAAATTTTTGATGGCGAATAATATAGTATACATACTTTTGATATGTATAAAACAATAAGAAAGAGGTGCTTAATTACAATGGAAATCACAGATGTACGTTTAAGAAAAGTAAATTCAGAAAACAGAATGAAAGCTGTTGCTTCTGTAACATTCGATAATGAATTCGTTATTCATGACATTAAAGTTATCGAAAGTCAAAATGGATTATTTATAGCTATGCCTAGCAAAAAAACTCCAAACGGAGAATTCAAAGATATAGCTCATCCAATTAACAAAGATACAAGAGAAAAAATTCAAAATGCAATTTTAGAGGCTTATGAAGCTCCAGATGCTGAAACAGCTGAAGTTGAAGAATAATAAAATATTAATTGGAACTATTCGTGGGATTGTACTTTAAGTGCAATCCCATAATTGTTTTTTATAGATAATTTTGATACATTATGATATTGATATATTATTTATATTTTTATGAACAAAATATAAAATTATTATGTAATCTTTTTGGTAAAAGTATTGACTTTTAAACGTTTTGCTGGTATAATGGCAAAGGTTATAAAATAACACACATGTATATCTAGTTTGAGATTGTGCTTTTAGAAATAAAAGTGATTGAAAATGCTTAATAGTTTGTCAATCTATTAAATACGATATGCAGAGGAAAAAAACAAAATTTAAGGAGGAATTTAAAATGGCAGTAGTTGCAATGAAACAATTACTTGAAGCTGGTGTTCATTTCGGACATCAAACAAGAAGATGGGATCCTAAAATGGCTGAATATATATTCCAAGCTAGAAATGGTATCCACATTATCGATTTACAAAAAACATCAAAAAAATTAGATGAAGCTTATGGATTCATCAAAGAAAAAGCAGAAGAAGGAAAAACAGTTCTTTTTGTAGGAACTAAAAAACAAGCACAAGAGTGCATTAAAGAAGCTGCTGAAAAATGTAATATGTACTATGTTGACCAAAGATGGTTAGGTGGTATGCTTACAAACTTTAACACAATTCAAGGAAGAATTGCTAGATTAACAGAATTAAAAACTATGGAAGAAGATGGAACATTCGAAGTTTTACCTAAAAAAGAAGTTATCTTACTTAAAAAAGAAATGGATAAATTAGAGAAAAACTTAGGTGGAATCAAAGATATGAAAGAAATGCCAGGAGTTTTATTTGTTGTTGATCCTAAAAAAGAAAGAATTGCTGTATTAGAAGCTAAAAAATTAGGAATTCCAGTTGTAGGTTTAGTAGATACAAACTGCAATCCTGAAGAAGTTGATTACGCAATTCCAGGAAATGATGATGCTATAAGAGCAGTTAAATTAATAGCTGATGTTATGGCTAATGCTGTTATCGAAGGAAGACAAGGTGTTGATGGAGAAGTTTCTGTAGTAGCTAATGAAGAAGTTGATGAAGAAGAAATGACATCAATGGAAGAAGTTGTAGCAGCAGAAGAAAGCGAAGATAAAGAATAATTATAAAATAAATATATAGCGGATTTGTGCGTACTAATCCGCTAGTTTATTAAATAAATAAATTAGGAGGTCGTAATAATGATAACTGCAAATATGGTTAAAGAATTAAGAGAAAAAACTGGTGCAGGAATGATGGACTGTAAAAAAGTTTTAACAGAAACAGATGGAGATATGGAAAAAGCTGCAGAGTTATTAAGAGAAAGAGGAATAGCAAAAGCTGCTAAAAAATCTGGAAGAATAGCTGCTGAAGGTTTAGTTGCAAGTTATGTTGCAGCTGATAAAAAAGTTGGAGCAATTGTTGAAGTTAATGCTGAAACTGACTTTGTTGCTAAAAATGATGAATTTAAATCATTTGTTAATGATATAGCTAAAATAGTTGCTGAAGAAAACCCAGCTGACGTTGAAGCTTTATTAGAAGTAAAATATTTAGGAACAGAAAAAACTGTTAGAGAAACTTTAACAGAAAAAATAGCTACAATCGGAGAAAATATGTCAATTAGAAGATTTTCAAGATTTGAATCTACAGGATTAGTAGAAAGCTATATTCATGGAGAAGGAAAAATTGCAGTTTTAGTTGATTTTGCTAAAGGTGATGAAGAAGTTGCTAAAGATGTATGTATGCAAGTAGCAGCTGCTAGACCAGAATATTTATGTGAAGCTGAAGTTCCAGCTGAAGCTGTTGAAAAAGAAATGGAAATATTAAAAGCACAAGCTATGAATGAAGGAAAACCTGCTGAAATAGCTGAAAAAATGGTTAAAGGAAGAATTGGAAAATTCTATGCAGAAATCTGTTTAGTAAACCAAGAATTCGTTAAAAATCCAGATATGAAAGTATCTGAATTATTAAAATCAAAAGGTGCTGAAATTGTTAGATTTGCTAGATTTGAAAAAGGTGAAGGATTAGAGAAAAAAGAAGAAAACTTTGCTGAAGAAGTAATGAAACAATTACAATAATATATAAAAGATGAAACTTTAAGTTTCATCTTTTTTTATAAAATAAGGAGTAGAAATGTATAAAATAGATTATTCAACAGAAAAAATTATGATTACTATTTGTAATATAGCTGTTCTTATAACAATGATAGTGTTTATTTCTATGCTTATATCAACTACTAAAGAAATAAGTCATATTTTGATATGTATATTATTCCTATTATTCGAAATTATTGTTGCATTTGCCGCAAGAAAAAACATGGAAGATAAAAAATGGCTTGCTAAAAATGGTAAAATAATTAGAAATTTACCATTTAAAAGAGAAACTGTTTATGATGAAATAAGTCCAAGTAAAAGAAGTACAAGAATAATAGTAAAGTGTAAAATTGCTTATAATAAAGAAGTAGAATTTATAAAAACTTTTTCTAGATTTGATAAAATACCAGATCAAGCAATTGATGTTATATATGATGAAAAATATCCAGAATATAGATATTATTTGGGATTTGATATTGAAGAAACAAAAGAATAGTTATAGGAAAATTTTGAAAACTAAAGAATAATATAAAATTTTTTATATTATATAAATTTTCACTTGATTTTTTTATAGTAATGTAATAAAATCCATATAATAAAATTTTGAAAGAGGATGAAGAAATGGTAATGAATATGACTTTAACTAACACAATAAACACTAGAACAAAAGCAGTAATTATCGTTTTATTTCATTTATTTAATATTAATAATTTTTTAAAAACACTAAATAATTTTTATTTTATTTAGTGTTTTTTTTTGAGGTAAAAAAGAAGGGAGCTTTAAGTGAAAGGGTATTTAGTTTTAGAAAATGGAGAAATTTTTGAAGGAATTAGATTTGGCGATGATAGAGATGTTATCTGTGAAGTAGTATTTAATTCAGCAATGACTGGATATATAGAAATATTTACTGACCCATCTTGTGCAGGACAAGGACTAGTTATGACATATCCATTAATTGGAAATTATGGAGTAATAAATGAAGATGCTGAATCAAAGAGAATTTGGGCAAGTGCTATTTTTATACATGAACTTGCTGAATATGAAAGTAATTTTAGAACTAATAAAAGTTTAGAAATATTCTTAAAAGAAAATAAAATTCCAGGACTTAAAAATGTTAATACTAGAAAATTAACAAAAACATTAAGAGACAATGGAACTATGAGAGGTATGGTTACTTCAAATATAGAAAATTTAGATGAAATAATAGAAAAAATAAAAGCATATAAAATAGGAAATGTTTTGGAATATGTTACTTCAAAAACAGCAATTACTTATGCAAGTACTAGAGCTAAACAAATAGCTTTAATAGATTATGGTTCAAAAGATCATATAATAAATTCTTTATTAAAAAGAAATGTTGCAGTAACTGTTTATCCAGTATCTACACCAATTGAAATTATTCTAGCAACAAGACCAGATGGAATTATGCTTTCAAATGGACCTGGAGATCCTAATGATTGTTTAGAACAAGTAGAAGTGGTTAAAAAGATATATAAAACTAATATTCCTATAATGGGAATAGGTTTAGGGCATCAACTAATGGGATTGGCAAATGGATTTAAAGTACAAAAATTAAAATATGGGCATAGAGGCGCAAGTCATCCTATAAGAGAAATAAAAACTAATAGAGTATATGCAACATCTCAAAATCATGGATATGTAATTTCAAAAGATAGTATAAATTCAGAAGTTGCAGAAGTATCATATGTAAGTTTAAATGATGATACAATTGAAGGATTAAAGTATAAAGATAAAAATATTATTACTGTTCAGTTTTATCCTGATGAAGGTTCTGAATATATATATGATGAATTTATAGATATGGTAAATGGAGGAAATAAATAATGCCAAAATACAAAGATATAAAAAGAGTATTAGTAATAGGCTCTGGACCAATAATAATAGGACAAGCAGCAGAATTTGATTATGCAGGAACACAAGCTTGTAGAGAATTAAAAAAAGAAGGATTAGAAGTAATATTAGTTAATTCAAATCCAGCAACAATAATGACTGATAAAAATATGGCAGATAAGATATATATTGAGCCATTAACAGTTACAATGCTTAAAAAAGTAATTGAAAAAGAAAGACCAGATAGTATACTTCCAAATCTTGGTGGTCAAACAGGACTTAATTTAGCAATGGAACTTGCTGAATCAGGGTTTTTAGATGAATATAAAGTAAGACTTTTAGGAACTTCTGTTGAAGGAATTAGAAATGCAGAAGATAGACAAGCATTTAAAGATATGATGGAATCTATAAATGAACCTTGTATTGCAAGTAAAGTTGTACATAGTGTTAAAGATGCTATGGAATATGGTGAAGAAATAGGACTTCCAGTTATTATTAGACCAGCATATACTTTAGGTGGAACTGGTGGTGGAATTGCATATACAATGGAAGAACTTGAAGAAATTTCTACTACTGGAATTAGAATGTCTAGAGTAGGAGAAATATTAGTTGAAAAATGTATTTCTGGTTGGAAAGAAATTGAGTTTGAAGCAATGAGAGATTCTGCAGGAAATTGTATAACAATTTGTAGTATGGAAAATATTGATCCTGTTGGAATTCATACGGGAGATAGTATAGTTGTTGCTCCAGTTCAAACTTTAGCAAATAAAGAATATCAAATGCTTAGAAGTTCAGCTCTAAAAATTATATCAGCACTTAAAATTGAAGGTGGATGTAATGTTCAATTTGCTTTAAATCCAAATAGTATGGAATATGCTGTAATTGAAGTAAATCCACGTGTTAGCCGTTCTTCTGCATTAGCATCTAAAGCTACTGGTTATCCAATTGCTAAAGTTGCTACAAGAGTTGCTTTAGGTTATACATTAGATGAAATAAAAAATGAAGTAACTGGAAGAACTTATGCATGCTTTGAACCAGTTATAGATTATGTTGTTGTAAAGTTTCCTAAATGGCCATTTAAAAAGTTCTTAACAGCTAATAGAGAACTTGGAACTCAAATGAAAGCTACTGGAGAGGTAATGTCTATAGCACCATGTTTAGAAGCTGGAATTATGAAAGCAATAAGATCTTTAGAAGAAAATGTAGATTCTTTAATTTTAGAAACATTAAAAGATTGTAGTAGAGAAGAAATATATAGTAGAATTTCTGTAAAAGACAATGAAAGAATATTTGTTATTGCAGAAGCTTTAAGAAGAGGTTTTTCAGTAGAAGAAATTGCAAAAATAACAACAATTGATAAATTCTTTGTTGGAATAATTAATAAAATAGTAAAAATGGAACAAGAGCTTGCAATAAAAAGTTTAGAACCAGAATTATTATTAAAAGCTAAGAAGATGGGCTTTACAGATAAAGTAATTTCTAGAATAAATGGTAAACATTTAGAAGATATAAAAGAAATGAGAAGAAAGCACAATATTGTTGCTAACTTTAAAATGGTAGATACTTGTAGTGCTGAATTTGAAGCTAGAACACCATATTATTATTCATCATATGATGAAGATAATGAAGTAAAAGAAGATAGCAGTAAAAAAGTATTAGTATTAGGTTCAGGACCAATTAGAATTGGACAAGGTATAGAGTTTGATTATTGTAGTGTACATGGAGTATGGGCATTAAAAAAACAAGGATATACAACAATAATTGTTAATAATAACCCAGAAACAGTAAGTACAGATTTTGATATTGCTGATAAATTATATTTTGAACCTTTAACTCCAGAAGATGTAGAAAATATTGTAAATATAGAAAAACCATATGGAGCAATAGTTCAATTTGGTGGGCAAACAGCAATAAAATTAACAGAAGCATTAAATAAAATGGGAGTTAAAATTCTTGGAACTTCAGCAAAAGACATGGATAGAGCAGAAGATAGAAAAGAATTTGATGATGCTTTAACTAAATGTGGAATTTTAAGACCTATGGCTGGAACAATTTATACAGTAGAAGAGGCAAAACAAGTTGCAAATAAATTAGGATATCCAGTTTTGGTTAGACCTTCATATGTTTTAGGTGGGCAAGGTATGGCTATAGCATATGATGATACTGAAATAGAGAAATTTGTAAATGAAATAAATAAAGTAGCTCAAGAGCATCCTATATTAGTAGATAAATATATGATGGGAAAAGAAATAGAAGTAGATGCAATTTGTGATGGTAAAGATATATTAATTCCAGGTATTATGGAACACTTAGAAAGAGCTGGTGTTCATTCGGGAGATAGTATATCAGTATATCCAACTCAAACGGTGGATAAAGCTTTTGAAGAGCAAATTATAGACTATACTGAAAAAATTGCAAAAGAGTTAAATATTATAGGAATTTTAAATATACAATTTATAATTTGTCAAGGAGCATTATACATAATTGAAGTAAATCCTCGTTCAAGTAGAACAGTACCATATATTAGTAAAGTAACTAATTTACCAATGATTGATATAGCTACAAGAGTTATATTAGGTGAAAAATTAAAAAATATGCCATATGGTACAGGTTTGTATAAAAAGAGTGAACATATCTGTGTAAAAATGCCAGTATTTTCTTTTGAAAAAATAAAAAATGCAGATACAAGTTTAGGACCTGAAATGAAATCAACAGGTGAAGTTTTAGGGGTGTCTAAAAAGTTCCACAATGCAGTTTATAAAGCTTTTATTGCAAGTGGAGTAAAAGTACCTAATGAAGGCAGTATTTTGATTACAGTTAGAGATAAAGACAAAGATGAAATGCTTGAATTAGCTCAAAAATTCTATTTAAAAGGCTTTAAGATATATGCAACTTCTGGAACATCTAAATTCTTACAAGAAAAGGGAATTATTAATACAAAAGTAGAAAAAATTTCAGAAGAGTCTGAAAGTATAATTGATTTGATAGAAAAAGGAAAAGTAAATTTTATAATAAATACACCAACAAAAGGAAAAGAATCAAGTAGAGATGGATTTAAAATTAGAAGATTAGCTGTTGAATGTAAAATACCATGTTTTACTTCATTAGATACAGCAAATGCATTATATAATGCGTTAGAAGATGGTGGAACAGAAGATAGTTTAGAAGCAATTAATATTGTTGAAATATAATTAATAAAAAATAGGTGAAAAGCTTAAAATTTTCACCTATTTTTCATATATTCTTTAAGTTTGCGATGTTGAAAATGTAATTTTCATATGCTATAATATATACAGATGTAAAAATCTTAAGATAGGAGATTTTGATTATGAAAAGAAGATATGGAAGTAGTAAAGGTAGATTTTCAGATTTTTTAACAGTTTTATTAGTGTTAGTAATAATTGCTATACTAGCACTTATTGGTTTTTTTGGTTATAAAGCGATAAGTAAAAAAGCTATAGAGGTTGGAAGTCAAAATGCTTTTGATACATTTCAAAATTCTGTTAAGAATTTAACTGTTGAAAATGAAGTTGTCGAAAATGAAATAGAAAATGAAATAGTTGAGAATGAAGTGGTAGATACAGATATGAGTGGTTTAATTGAAGATACTCAAAAACCTGTAGAAGATGATAAACCAACAGTTCAACAACCAGAAGTTCCAAAACAATATTATGAAGGTTATGAAGTAAAAGGTTCAATTAGTATTCCAAAAACTGGAATAAATTATGTTATATTAGAAAAAGTTACACCTAAATCTTTAGCGGCAGCTCCTGCTATATTAGACATAGTAGGATGTGATTCAATTAGTGGAACAATAAAAAGTTTAAATGTTCCAGGAACAAATGCTTTGATTTTAGGTCACAATTATAGAAATGGATTGTTTTTCTCAGATAACTATAAATTAGCAAATGGAGATAGTATTATCATAACAGATCAAACTGGTTTAACTGTAACATATAAAATTTATAAAATGTATTATACAGATGCAAGTGATGCAAGTTTTATGGAAAGAGATTTAGATCCAAATGTTAGAGAGATAACTCTTCAAACATGTAATGATGATTCATCTGAAAGATTAATTATATGGGCAAAAGATAAATAAAATATAAATAAAAAACTGCTGAAAAGCAGTTTTTTTATTTTGCACTTCCTCGCGTTGCTCGGGCGCTGCTACTCTTTCGGAGGCTATTTCTGCTTACTGGTGCAGTAAATAAAAGAGAGAAAAATAGAGTAAAGATTCGAATGCCCCAAGGGCACTTCCTCGCGTTGCTCGGGCGCTGCTACTCCTTCGGAGGCTATTTCTGCTTACTAGTCTAGTCAATAAAAAAATAAAACCTATAGTTAAAACTATAGGTTTTATTTTTTGGCTGGGCTGGCTAGATTCGAACTAGCGCATGGTAGAGTCAAAGTCTACTGCCTTACCGCTTGGCTACAGCCCAATGAATATGGGGTGGAAAGTGGGACTCGAACCCACGGTCTTCAGTGCCACAAACTGACGCGTTAACCAACTACGCTATATCCACCAGGTTGAAAAGCACTGCTTCACACAATGCTCTTATATTTTAAAACATTATTAAGGGTTTGTCAATACTAAAATTTAAAAAATAGAATTAATTTTTTGAAAATAAATGATGAAATTTGCGATAAAAAATTATTCAATACTTGACAATTATGTTATAATATTTATGTGAAAAATAAATTGTTAGTAAATTAATTTATATATAGAAAGGAAGAATAATAATGGATAAAATTATACCAGTAACTCTTTTGACAGGTTATTTAGGCTCAGGAAAAACTACTTTAGTAAATCATGTCTTAAATAATCAAAAAGGATATAAAGTTGCAGTTATTGTAAATGATATTGGAGAAGTTAATATTGATGCTAGTTTAATTCAAAAAGGAGGAGTAGTTAATCAAACTGATGATAGTTTAGTTCCTCTTTCAAATGGATGTATTTGTTGTACTTTAAAAGTGGATTTAATGAAACAAATTGTTGAACTTGCTCGTACAGGAAAATTTGATTATATATTAATAGAAGCTAGTGGAATTTGTGAACCAATTCCACTTGCACAAACTATTACAGCTATTGCAGAAGATGCTGCTTCTTATGGTTTGCCTCAAATTTGTAGATTAGATAATGTGGTATCAGTTGTAGATGCTTTAAGATTAGCTACTGAATTTGGCTGTGGTTCATATTTAGAAAATGAAGTAGAAGAAGAAGATATTGAAAATTTAATTATTCAACAAATCGAATTTTGTAATACTATAGTTTTAAATAAAATAGATGAAGTATCAAAAGAAGAATTAGAACAAGTAAAATTAGTAATTAAAAAATTACAACCAACTGCAAAAATAATAGAAACAAATTATGCAAAAGTTGATGTATCAGATATATTAAATACAAAAGCTTTTGATTTAGAAACAGTAGCAGGTTCTGCTGGATGGATACAAGAATTAGAAAATGAGGTAGAAGAAGATCATCATCATGAAGAAGATGAACATTGTGAGCACTGTCATGATGATGAGGAAGAATGTGAACATTGTCATGGTGAAGATGAGCATTGTGAACATTGCCATGGCGAACATGAAGAACATCATCATGAAGAGGGTGAGCACCATCACCATCTTCATCATTGTCATAATCATGACCATGGTGAAACAGAAGAATATGGAATAGGATCATTTGTATATTATAGAAGAGCACCATTTAATAGAAATAGTTTTGAAGAGTTTGCAAATAATTTTCCAAATAAAACTGTTATTAGATGTAAGGGATTACTTTGGTTTTCAAATGAACCTAGTATAGGATATATTTTTGAACAAGCTGGAAAACAAGTACAAGCTTTTGAATCTGGAGAATGGATTGCATCAGCTCCAAAACAAGAGCAAATGATGTTATTAAGAGAAAATCCTGATATATTAAAAGACTGGGATGAAACTTATGGTGATAGAATGATAAAACTTGTATTTATCGGAAAAAATATGGATAAAGAAAATATTATAAAAACATTAGATAAATGTTTAGATAAATAATTTAATAGGAATAAAATGCAAAGAAGATTAATATATTAATATAGATTAATCTTCTTTTTTATTTTAGATCGAATATAAATGTATGTTAAAGAGATTATTAAATATAATTGTTTTACATAATTGTAATATTTTAGAAATGTTTTGTGTATAACTAAATTTCTTTGTGGATAAGTAAAATCAAGGCTTTTAATGATAAAAAATGACAATAATAAATGATAAATATTTACAAAATTTGATAATTTGAAAATAAAAAATAAATTGTAAATAAAACCTGTATAATCTCTGGAAATAGTGTGTTTTTTGTTGGTTACACAAAACAAATATACTGTACACATAATTTAAGGCATAAAAAAACTTGTAAAATGTTGTTAAAAAATGCGATGTGAAAAAACTGGATAAAAATAGTGAGTGTTTTCAGTTATTCACAGAGTTATCCACATTATCCACAGTGAATTATCCACAAAAAATGTGTTCAAAAAAGATAAAAAAAGTATACATAAAGTTATTTTGTAAAATTATTTTAAATTTATTTGTCTAATTAAATATATAAATAAGAATTATAAAAATAATATATAAATATACTGATTAAATTGTTTTTTCTTGACTTTTGATTTGAACTGTTGTAAAATACTTACATAATAAAATACGTTGATGAAGAGGAAATATAATAATATATTATTTTTAGAGAGCTAATGCTGGTGAAATATTAGCAATAATAATTTATATTTTGGAACTTCGGAGTATACAATTTGAAAGAGGACTTTTATATAAGTCAATTAGGGTGGAACCGCGGAGCATAGCTTTCGTCCCTAGCTTAAGATGCTAGAGGAAGTAAGTTATTTTTTTTACCTTCCTCTAGGCAAAAGAGGGAGGTTTTTTTATGTTAGAATCAATGGAAAAAATTGTTGCTTTATGCAAAGCAAGAGGATATGTTTATCCTGGATCAGAAATTTATGGAGGATTGGCAAACACTTGGGATTATGGCCCGTTAGGAGTGGAATTCAAAAATAATGTTAAAAAAGCATGGATGAAAAAATTTGTTCAAGAATGCAAATATAATGTTGGTTTAGATGCAGCTATTCTTATGAATCCACAAACTTGGGTGGCTTCAGGACATGTTGGAGGTTTTTCAGATCCACTTATAGATTGTAAAGAATGTAAAACAAGACATAGAGCAGATAAATTAATAGAAGAATGGGCTCATGATAATGGAAAAGATATGATTGCTGATGGTATGAGTGATGAAGCAATGCTTAAATTTATGGCAGATAATCATATAGCTTGTCCAAATTGTGGTAAAGAAAATTTTACAGATATTAGAAAATTTAATTTAATGTTTAAAACATTTCAAGGTGTAACAGAAGATGCAAAAGCAGAAATCTTTTTAAGACCAGAAACAGCTCAAGGAATATTTGTAAATTTCAAAAATGTTATGAGAACAACTAGAAGAAAAATTCCTATGGGTATAGCTCAAATTGGTAAATCTTTTAGAAATGAAATAACACCTGGTAACTTTACATTTAGAACTAGAGAATTTGAACAAATGGAACTTGAATTTTTCTGCAAACCAGGAACAGATTTAGAATGGCATGCTTTCTGGAAAGATTATTGTAAAAACTGGTTAATTTCTTTAGGAATGAAAGAAGAAAATATGAGATTAAGAGATCATGAAAAAGAAGAATTATCTCATTATAGTAATGCTACAACAGATATAGAATTTAAATTCCCATTTGGTTGGGGAGAACTTTGGGGAATTGCTGATAGAACTGATTTTGATTTAAAACAACATATGGAATTTTCTAAAGAAGATATGAACTATTTAGAACAAGAAACAGGTGAAAAATATATTCCTTATTGTATTGAGCCATCTCTTGGAGCAGATAGAGTAGCATTAGCTTTCTTATGCAATGCTTATGAAGAAGAGGAAGTAGGAGAAGGTGATGTAAGAACTGTTCTTCATTTACATCCAGCCTTAGCACCATATAAAGCAGCTATTCTTCCATTATCTAAAAAATTAAGTGAAAAAGCAGATGAAGTATATACAATGCTATCAAAATCTTTTATGTGTGATTATGATGAAGCAGGAAGTATAGGAAAAAGATATAGAAGAGAAGATGAAATAGGAACACCATTCTGTATTACTGTTGATTTTGAAACTGAAAATGATGGATGTGTTACAGTAAGAGATAGAGATTCAATGGAGCAAGTTAGAATTAAAATAGAAGAAGTTGAAAAATATATTTTAGAAAGAATTAATTTTTAATTATTAGTAAGATTTAAATAAGTCTAGTAGAACTTTTTCTATTAGACTTATTACATTTTAAGTCTTATAAAATAAAAGGGATTTTTGTTTATATTCTATATATGCAACAATATAGAACAATAAAAACTTTATTAAAGTTTTATTGAAAAAAGATGGGAGAGAGAAGAATTGATTTATATTGGAGTAACAGGAAAGTCGGGAGCAGGAAAAACTACATTTTCAAATTTTTGGAGTACAAAAAGTAATGTTGGTGTAATTCACTTTGATGATTTAGTTGATGATGTAAAAAAGAAATATTTTAAGCTTTTTATAGTGAAAAAAGCTTCAGAAGAACGGACCTGTAAAATTAAAAAGTGGAATAAAGAAAAAAATATATAGTAATAGAATTACTTTTAAGTTATTAATGTACATAAGGGATAAAATGACTAGAAATGAATTAGAAAGACGTATAGAAGAATTTAGAAGACAAGGAAAAGAAATAATTGTTATTGATGATTGGATGCTTTGTAGTCATAAAGATTTATGTAGAAAATGTAAAAGAATTTATGTATTAGGAAGAAAGTTTACACAAAGAAGAGAAAGTATTAGGGTAAGAGATAATTCAACTATAGAAGAGGCAAAAGTTGGAGATATTCCATTTGCACTAGGTTATGCTGAAAGACCAAAGGGTGTTAATGTAGAAATAATAAATAATTATGGTTCTTTAGAAGAATTAAAAGCAATAGTTGAAGAAAAATATGATCAAATGGGTGTAAAGGGATTTGAAGAAAAATATAAAATTAAAGATAAAAGTATTTTAGAAAGATTAGGACAAGTTTCTAAAGGAACTGTATCTATGAATAGAATGCTTCAAAGTATTAGAACATCAAAAGAAAAAGAAGATGCTTCAAAGTATTAGAACATCAAAAGAAAAAGAAGATGCTTAGAAATATAAAATTTTATAATATTTACTTTTGCTGATAAAAGTGATAATATTTATAAAACAAAAAAGATTGGAGTGGTACGAAAATGTCATTATTATGGATAGTTCGGGAACAAAATTTATTATTGCTTTTAATAGCACAGCTTGTGATTTCACTATTTCTGATTTATCATGGTAAAAATAAAATCAGTTATTTTGTAGAAATTGCATTAGTAATTGGAACATTTGCATATAATAATACGACAGTTTCACTGAATGTAATTTTGTGTTACATATGTGAGTATTTGATACTGAAAGTGTTGTTAATGTTAATTGTTTATCTATCAAAACAATTTGCGTTTTATGTATTGGTTGTGATAACTCATAAGAAAAAGCGGGGCTATAAATTTTTAATCAAGAAAAAAAGATTTTTGAGAATGCAATCGCGAATTTGGAACAAAGTAAATTATGGTATACGAATAAAAAAGGGAATTCCGTCAATGGTGGGAAAGAAGAATGTGAAAACTGGAATATATTTTGATAAAGATGGTTTTCCAAAATTCAAGGCAATAGCTACCATTAAGTTAGAGAAAAAACTTTGGAAAAAGAGTAGAGAAGTGCATTTTTATAATGCAAGTAAAGCTCTATATAAAAAAATTCAAAGAAGTCCTAGTTTAGCTCGGAAGTTTACTAAAAGAGAAATTACTGAATTTAAAAATGGTGATGTACCGAGCAAATATACCTGGCATCATCATCAAGACAAAGGAGTATTACAACTAGTAGAGTATAAAATTCATTCTGATGTTAAGCATCGTGGTGGATTTGCGATTTGGGGTGAGCTGTAAATAAAATTAAACCAGGTGACCCTTGTGGTCACCTAATTTTATATAAAAAGACTTTATAATAATTAATAAATTTGATAAAATATGTTTGAAAAATAACATGAATTTTAAAAGGGGAATTTTATTATGCTAGAATTTGAAGAATTATATAAAAAAATTGAAAATGAAAATTTTTCTAAATTTAAAGAAATTGAAGTTCTTGCTCAAAAAGAAAGTAAAAGAAATAATATTATTAGTTTGATCGTTTGTTTAATTTTAGATTTTTTAATATTGTTTAAGATTTTTGGAATGGAACAAGGATTTTTTGGCAGTGGATTTGGTACAATGGGTGGGATGATTATTCTTGTTACTTTGTTTCAAGTGTTAGTAGTGGATGTTGTTGTTTTTGTTATAATTTCAGCAATTTTCAGTAAGCAAAAAAGGAAATATTCAGAGATTTTTAAAAATAATATTATAAAAACTTTAATAGATAATTTTTATGATAATATATCTTATTCGCCTCGTACTCAAATGCCTAGAGAAATTTACAGAGAAGATAGATATAATGAATATTATAACCGTTATAATTCAGAAGATTATTTTACAGGACAAATTTTAAATAAATATGATGTTCAAATGGCTGAAGTTAAAACACAAAAAGTAGAGACACATAGATCAAACGGAAGAACTCATACTACAACAACTACAATTTTTCACGGATTATTTGCTAAAGTCAGAATGGATAAAAGTCTTCAAACTTCATTACAAATAAGAAAGAATTATAAAACAACAGAAGATAAAGTTAGAATGGATTCACAAGTATTTGAAGAATATTTTGATGTTGCATCAGATAATAAAATTATAACAATGCAAGTATTAACTCATGATGTAATGGAAATGCTTATGTCTTTTATGGAAGAAACTAAAATTAAATTTGATGTATCTATATATGGAAGTGAGATGTATTTTAGATTTTACACAGGAGAAGTTTTTGAATTACCATCATTAAAAGTAGGTGCTTTTGATAAAGAAACTTTGAAAAAATATTATAATATTTTAGAATTTACTTATATATTATCTAGAAAAATGATTGAATTAATTGAAGAAGTAAAAATATAATATTAAAAATAAATTAGAAATATGAGGAAAAAGAAATGTTAAAAAAATTATTTATAAAAGATTATAAAAATGTAAATGATCCTAATGTTAGAAATCAATATGGAAAAGTTGCAGGAATATTTGGAATAATTACTAATTTAATTTTAGGAATTATAAAATTTGTTATAGGTAGTATTTCACATAGTGTTAGTATTATGGCAGATGCTGTAAATAATATTTCAGATACAGCTACTTCAATTCTTACAATTGTAGGTTTCAAATTATCAAGTAAAAAACCGGATAAGAAGCATCCATATGGATATGCTCGTTATGAATATGTTGCTGGACTGGTTATAGCAATATTAATGCTTATGATGGGTATTTCATTTGTAAAAGAATCAATAGTTAATATTTTTAATCCACAAGAAATTATTATAAATGAAATAACATATGTTGTTTTGGTAATTGCTATATTGGGAAAAATAATTCAAATGCTAGTATATTTAGATTTTTCTAAAGCTATTAGTTCAAACACTTTAAAAACTACTGCAATAGAAACACGAAATGATGTTATATCAACAGTAGCAATATTAATTTCAATGATTATTATGACAATTTTTGAAGTTAATATTGATGCTTTCTTAGGAATTGCTGTTTCAGGTTTAATTGTATATAGTTCTATAAATATGATAAAAGAAGTTTTAGAACCAATTATTGGTATTGTTCCAACAGAAGAAAGAGTAAAGGAAATTACAGAAAAAATATTATCTTATGAATATGTAGAAGGAATTCATGATTTGGTTATTCATAATTATGGAGTTCATAATGATTTTGTATCTGTGCATGTTGAGATAAAAGCTGATATGGATATTATGAAAGCTCATGATTTAATGGATAATATTGAAAAAGATTTTAGGGTAGAGAAAGGGATAGAATTAACTATTCATATGGATCCAATAGATGTTGGAAATCCTAAAGTAGAAAAACTTCAAAAATTAGTAATTGAAACTCTTCATAAATTAGATAAAGAATTAAAAATTCATGATTTTAGAATTGTTGAAGGAATTACACATACAAATATTTTATTTGATTGTATAGTGCCTTATGAAAAAAATTATTGTTTAGACGATATAGTAAAATATTTGAATGATAATATAAAACCTGAAAAAGAAATGTATTATTATGTTATAGAATTAGATAGACCATTTTGCTAAATATAAATAAAACCAAAAGCGACATCCCTCGAAAGAAGAATGTCGCTTTTTGGTTATTCAGTACGCCACATTTTGACAGTGAGAGCACCATCGTTTCTGTCCGGTCCAACGGTGATTTGATAACCCATCTTGTCTTCAAAAAGGGCGGTGATGACATCATACATGTTGATGCCTTTCAAATCATTGAGGATACCGCCACCTAGAGGTGCATAGCCACAAGTGCTATAAACGATATCGCCGTTGAGTTCGCGAATGTATACGATTTGTCCACGGACTTGGGTAGGTGTGATTGCCTTTCTGATAGCGTGCAGAATAGTTTGGTTTTGCTCTTGCAGAGTCATGGTTGATTACCTCCAAATTTTCTCGGGGGTAACTTCCCCCGGATTTAATAAACCCAACCTTGGGGGAATGTAAGCTTTTGCTTAATTATAAGTATATCATTTTTTATGAAATCTATCAAATTTTGAGTTTTTTGAAATATAAAATTTTATATGTTATAATATTGATGTGTTTAAAAATGTTTTTTAGGGGGAGAAAGTATGGGAAAAATTTTAGAATTTGTTGGATATATTGATGGTTATGGTATAACAATAATTGGAAAAATGAGAGCCAAAAAAGATGATATATTTGAAGAAATAGAAAAATATGATAATAAAATAAAAGAAGAAGTTAGAAAAATTGTTAATGGAAATATTGGCGTGGTTTGGTCTGTTGAAAAAAAGAATAAAATAAAAGGTTTGTATATATTTAAAGAAGAAATAAAAGATGATATTAAAATTTTAAAATATATAAAAACAGTTTATACAGATGAAGTATCAAATGAAACTCGAGAAAAATATAATGATGTTATATTGACTTTAGCTAAAAATAATGTTTCATCTAAAGAATATGATAAAATTATTTTAGAAGATAAAATTATAAAAGTGAATCCTGAAAGTAAAAAGGAAAATAGTATGGCAAGTTATGGAGGTTTTATAACAGGTTTTATAATAGGATATATAATTTTCCAAAGTTTTTGGGGAGGACTAATTTATGGTATGATTTTTACTCCTTTATCTGGAGGAGTAGATGTTATAATAACTAACAAAAGAGGAAGAAAAAAGAAAGATTAGACGAATTAATAAAAAATATTTTTGCTTGGTGCAAAAATATTTTTGATCTGGATTTTAAAACTAAAATAATTAATATGGAAAATAATGGATAAACTAAAAGAACTAGATATTCTACTTCTTTTTTTGTTGTTAATATAAAATAAAAACCTAAGTTTTTCAACTTAGGTTTGGTGCAGATGGCCGGAATCGAACCGGCACGGGAGGATAAGTCCCGCAGGATTTTAAGTCCTGTGCGTCTGCCAGTTTCGCCACATCTGCATATCTGTAACTCACTGACAAGTGATATTATACCCTCTCTAAAATAATTTGTCAACATATTTTTTAAATTTTTTTAAAAATATTTTTTTATTTAATTTTTAGTGTGAAATTTTAGTATACTATTTTTAAAAATTATTGATTTATCAACACTTTTTACATTTTTTGTGTTTACAGAATAAAAAAACCGTATTATAATATTGCCAAGTGCTTTAACAGGCACGAAGCAACCCGTTACTTGAGAAATCCATCAATTTTGAAAGGAGTGTGACTTGCTTGAAAAACAAACAGCACGCTTTATCACAATTAAAACATGATCTATATGATCAAAAGCGTAAGAAAAATGGTAAGAAGGACTTTGTCTATCGGAGGTTAACGGCTGAACAGTACGAATATTTATCTCGGCTTTGCAAAGTAGAGCCTCATCTGTTCGAAATCAAAAAAACTTTCCGACCTGGATTTGATGTCCGTAACGCCACTGGTATTGTAAAAAGTATCTATTATGCCAAAAGGTCTCCTGTATATAAGGCTCTTACGCCTAAAGAGGTGGCCCAATGTAAAAACGCTGGTTTAAAAGTGATTCCGTACAAATACAAAATTTGGTTAAACACCTTACAGTAAGGAAATTTCATCAAGTACTTTCTCCCGTGCCTTGGCGCGGGAGAATATTTTTTTATAAAACTATTGCAAAATATTCATTTTTTTTATATATTATCTTTTACAAGATTATTATTTTAAGTGAGGAATCAATGAAAATTGGATTAATTGACTTAGGTGGTGGTATGAGAGGAACTTACGCCACTGGTATATTAGAATATTGTACAAAAAATAATATTAAATTTGATTGTTGTATTGGCGTTTCTGCTGGTAGTTCAAATTTAATTAATTTTCTTTCAAATCAACAAGAAAGAAATTATAGATATTATTTTGATTATGCATTTAGAAAAGAAAATGTTGGATTACAATCTCTTTTTAAAACAGGTTCTTTTTTTAATTATAAAAATATATATGAAGTATATCCTAAATCAGATAATATAGATCCTATTGATTATGATGCTTTAATGAATAATCCAGCAGATTTTTTCATTGTCGCAGAAGAATGTGCTTCTGGTAAAACTAAATATTTTACAAAAAAAAATATAAAGAAAGATGATTATCGTGTACTTTCTGCTTCTTGTAACATTCCTGTAGTTGGTACAAAAGTAGAAATTGATGGAATTAGATATTATGATGGTGGCTTTGCTGATCCTGTTCCTATACAAAAAGCTTTAGATGAAGGTTGTGATAAAATAGTATTAATAGCAACTAGACCAATTAAAAAACCTCGTAAACCAACTAGAGATAATTTCTTTTCATTTTTCTTAAGATTTAAATATCCTAAAGCAGCTAAAAGACTTACACAAAGAGCTAAAGAATATAATGAAGGAATAGAATTTGCAAAAAAATTAGAAAAAGAAGGAAAAGTACTTATTCTTTCGCCAGAAAACACATATGGTTTAGACACTTTAACAATAGATAAAATTGCAATGCAAAAACTATATGAAGAAGGAAAAAAAGATGCCGAAAAGATAACAGAATGGATGAAAGAGTTTCAAGAAAATTAAATATTTAATGAAGAGTATGTACTTAAAATAGTACATACTCTTTTGATTATATATTGTAATAATTTTTTTGATATGATATTATTTTTATAAAGAATTTGAGATAGGGGGATAAAAATGGGAAAAACAGAAAAAAACAAAAAACCATTTTTTCTAAGATGGTGGTTTATTATTTTAGTAATAATTATTGTTGGCTGTGTAGCTACTGATAAAAATGGAACAGATAGAGTTCATGATGATATTGAAGAAATTGATTGGAGTTCTGATATAGAATTATCAGAAATGTTACCTGAACCAGATTCTAATGAAGTAGAAATTATTACTAATAGTGATGATAGTATGTATATAAGATTTTATGATATATCAATGTCTGAATATAGAAGTTATTTAAATAAATGTGAAGATGAAGGATATGTTTTAGAGGCTGATAAATCTACTAATTCATATAGAGCTTTTAATGAAGAAGGTTGGAATTTATATGTATTATATGATGAAAGTGATGAAGAAATGCTTATAGATTTAGATGCGCCAATGGAAATGAATGAAATTGAATGGCCTGAAAGTGAAGTTGCACAATTATTACCTATACCAGAATCTACTATAGGAAGATTTTCTACAGATACTTCTGATAGACTATTTGTTTATATAGGTGAAACTTCTATTGAAGATTATAATAAATATGTTAAGAAATGTTCTGAAAATGGTTTTTCGGTTGATTATGATAAAGGTGAAAAATATTATAACGCTGAAGATTCTAAGGGAAATGAACTTTCATTAGATTATATTGGTGGAAATGTAATGACTATTGAAATTTCAAAAAGTGAAAATATAAATGATTCAAATGAAGATGATGAATCAACTGATAAAAATGATTCAAAAGTAGAAAATACCACAAATACTTCAGAACCTAAAAAAACAGAAACAACTAATACTGTACAAGATAATTCAGAAGAAAAAAGTAATCTTGTCAATGGTATGAGACCTGAATTTAAAGAGGCTATGGATAGCTATGAAAATTTTATGGATGAATATTGTAAGTTTATGAAAAAATATACAGCTTCAAATGGTCAAGATTTGTCTTTATTAGCAGATTATAGTTCATATATAAGTAAATATGCCGAATTTGTAGAAGATTTTGGAAAATGGAGTTCAGATGGAGAAATGAATAATACAGAATTGACATATTATATAGATGTTCAAACAAGAGTAAATAAAAAACTTCTTGAAATTTCCGGATAAGAGTTTGAAAATATAATTATATAATTGAGATATGTTGATACATATCTCTTTTTTATGTACACAAAAAAAAGGCGAGAAATTTCGCCTTTTTTACTTTTGTTTTAAAATATGTTATCATTAATTTAATCCCAATATTTAGGAGGTAGAAACTATGAAGTCTCGGAACTGGAATTGGTTGACCTGTTGCAAATTTTCCCTCAAAGCTGTGATCTGCGCTCTGGCGCTGATTATTTGCTTGACGACCAAAACTGCGTTTTCTGTAGCGGCTAGCATGCCTGTTAACAGCATCGCGGTTGTAACTGCCGAAACTAAGCTGAATCTTCGTGAAAAGCCTCAGGGCGAAATCATTGGAAAACTGCCTCGTGGCGAGTATGTTGTAATCCTTAGCGAGATTGACAGAAATGGATATTATCGCATTAGGGTGCAATCAACTGGCTTGGAGTGCTATGCGTATGGCGAGTATCTCAAGCTTGTCAGCGCTGGAACTGTTGAACCTGAACGACCGACTCTCGAAAGCGAGGAAGAAAAGAAAGATGTTTCTTGGGTTGACAATGATGATAGGACTGTACCTGAGGGAGCTATTCTTGTGGTGACTTCTGACGCTAAATTGAATATGCGTAAGGGTCCTTCTAGAAAAGCTGATCGAATTAAGTATCTGTACAATGGAGATAAGCTCTATATTGTTTCTTCTGACGTGAAAAACAATTATGTGCTGGTACGTGATTCTAAAGGTAAAGTTGGCTATGTGAGTCTTGACTATGTGGTTTTTGAAAGCATTGGAGCTGACAAAATCTGTAGTTCGGAAAATTGTTGTCCCAATTGCATTTGTCAGATGTGGTGAGCTGAATCTTCTTTAGAGGTGATGCAAAACGCTGATTGACAGACTTCGCTGTAGAGGACCTTAAGATGCAAACTTCTGCTCTTAAGGCCTTTTTCATTTTGTTTTAAAGATTATTTAAATATATATTTAAAATTTTTTTTAAAATATTGATAAAAGTATTTTTTTGGTATATAAATAATAATATAATTAGATAATTTTTTTAGGAGAGATATTATGAAAGATATAAATATAACAAAGAAGATTTCACAAGGTATGTATGTGCTTACTACACAAAATGGAGGCTGTGTTGTAGACGCAGTATCTCAAATAAGTATGGGAGATAATCCATTAATTGCCGTTTCTGTAATGAAGAAAAATTATACAAATGAATTATTGAAAACGAATGATAAATTTGCTATTTCAATATTAAGTAAAGATGTAGATGGAAAAATTATAAAGACTTTTGGTTTTAATTCAATGAGAGATATAAATAAATTTGATGAAATTGATTGTGTTGAAATAGAAAATGTTAATGTAATAAAAGAATCAATTGGATATATGATTTGTGAAAAAGTAGATTCTATAGAAAATGATACACATACTTTGTTTATAGGTAAAATTATAGAAGCTGATGTTTTTGATGATAAAGAAGAAATGACTTATGCATATTATCAAGAACATAAAGAAGAAATTTTAAAAGTGACTACAGAAAAAGGTGAAACTGCATGGGTTTGTATGGCTTGTGGATATGTATATTATGGAGAAGAAGTGCCAGAAGATTATAAATGTCCAATATGTGGTTTGGGAAAAGAATATTTTAAGAAGAAATAAAATAAAACGGGCTATCGCGGGTGCGATAGCTCGTTTTCACATGGCTGACAGTGGTCACTCTCAGAAGAGTGGTTTGTCTTTTCTTTTTTGACGCTTAACTTCTGCTCTGTAGGCTGTGAGTTGATTAAAAAAGCGTTGACTTAGCTCCAAATCTACAGCCGAGGCGAGACCTCGTTTTTTGATTTTCTCGAAGATAGCATCAGATACAATGAGTTCTTTGCAAGCTCGTAAAAGTAGCTGATCCAGAATTTTGGAACTGGTGAAGGAAAAGGTCATCGAAACGCTTTTTTTGGAGATTTCCGGATGTTCTGCAAAGTATTTTGCAATGTACCGGATATCAGATTTTTTAAACGCCGAATAGTCTTTTCTTCGTGCTTCGAGAAGATTGTACTTGTTTGTGCTAGAATTACCGTGATTTCCATGAACACTTTGGTTGACGAGTATTTTCTCGCGAATCATCTGGACCGTTTTTTCTGACACCAGATGATGAGTGATAGCCATTTCCAATAGGTAGTAGTATGTGCTTTCAGTAATGTTGTACTTTTCCATCAGTATGCTCCGAGCACGTTCTGGCACGGAATTAGCATAATCTGTGGCTACATTTTTTGAGAGCCGATACAACTCACTAAGGGACATGGATTTACGAAGTTGCTTGCTGTTTCTTGCCATGATTCCACCTCCAGTTTCTGGCGATATTGTTATAAAACGGTATCTTTATTATACAACAAAAGTACTTAAAATTCAATAATAATAAGGAATATTAGGTGTATCTTATATAATAAATTATGTAAATAATAAAAGTATAATTATTATATTTAAATTAATGATAAATATTGATTTTTTGTCTAATATATTATATAAAAGTGGTGTATTAAAATATAAGCGTGGAGGTTTAAATATGAAAAAATTAGAAGAGTATGTTAGAAATATTGAAAATTTTCCAAAAGAAGGAATTATTTTTAGAGATATTACAACTGTGATAGGAGATAAAGATGGCTTTAAATTGGCAGTTGATGGTATTATTGAAAAAATAAAAGATGATGATTTTAATATTGTTGTTGGTCCTGAATCTAGAGGTTTTATATTTGGTGCTCCAGTTGCTTATGCTTTAAATAAAGCTTTTGTTTTAATAAGAAAAAAAGGAAAATTACCTTGTGAGACAATTTCTGAAGATTATGAATTAGAATATGGAACTGCCACTTTAGAAATGCATAAAGACAGTATAAAACCAGGAGATAAAGTTGTAATTATTGATGATTTAATTGCTACTGGTGGAACTACTAAAGCAATGATAAAACTTATAGAGAGACTTGGTGGAGAAGTTGTTAAAGTATGTAATGTAATTGAATTAGTAGATTTAAAAGCTAGAGAAAATTTAGAAGGATATAAATTAGATTCTTTAATTCAATTTGAAGGTGAATAAAATAATATAAAAGAGGAAATGATGATGAATAAGAAAATTGGTATTATAGCAGCTATGAATGAAGAAATGGCTGAAATAAAAATTAAAATGAAAAATATAACAGAAAAAGAAATTTTAGGATTAATATTTTTTGAAGGTAAAATTAATGATAAAGATTGTGTTTTAGTAGAATGTGGTGTGGGTAAAGTTAATGCAGCTAGAACTACTCAAATTATGATTGACAATTTTGAAATTGAATATGTTATAAATATTGGAACTGCTGGTGGTTTAAATGAAAAACTTGGAGTTACAGATGTTGTGGTTGGAGAAAGATTAGTTCAACATGATTTTGATATAACTGCATTTGGTAGAGAAAAAGGTTTTATAACAGGTGTAGGAAAATTTATAGAAACAGATAAAGAACTTGTAAAAAAATGTAAAGAAGTTATGAATTCTTTAGATTCTGAAAATAGCTTTCAAGTAATAACAGGAACAATTGCTTCTGGAGATTTATTTTGTACAGATAAAGAATTAGCCAGATCTATAAGAAAAGAATTTAATGCTGATTGTGTTGAAATGGAAGGTGCAGCAATTGCACAAATTTGTTATCTAGATAAAGTTCCATTTATTGTAGTTAGAAGTATTTCTGATAGTCCTAATGGAAAAAATCATATGGATTTTGATGAATATTTGGAAGTGGCATCAAAAAGAGGTGCAGAATTTTTAGAAAAATTATTAAAAAATTAATTTTGAAAAAATAACTAGAATATAAAAATTAAATAAGTAGAAAATAAAGAAAGGTATATAAATATCTTTCTTTTTATTTGAAAATTATTAATAATTTTCATAATAATATTAGATATTTATAAATAAAATTTAGGAGGAAATTATGGATAGAAAAGTAAAAGTAGTTCAATTTGGAACTGGTAAAATGGCAAAATATACTATGAGATATATTTATGAAAAAGGAGGAGAAGTTGTTGGGGCAATTGATATATCACCTGAGGTTATTGGAAAAGATATTGGAGAAATTATGGAGGAAGAAAATAAAGGTGTAATAGTTACAGATTTAAAAGATGCAGAAGAGATGTTAAAAGAAGTTAAGCCAGATATTTGTGTTGTAGAAACAATGAGTTTATTAAAAGATTTAGAAGATGCACTTATGTTATGCGCTAAATTAGGAATAAATGCAATTACAACTTGTGAAGAAGCTTTTTATTCTTGGAATTCAAATCCTAATTTAACTAAAAAAATAGATGATTTAGCAAAACAAACTGGATGTACAATTACAGGTACAGGATATCAAGATATTTATTGGGGAGAACTTATAACTAGTATTGCTGGTTCAACTCAAAAAATCACAAAAATTAAAGGAAGTTCTAGTTATAATGTTGAAGATTATGGAATTGCTTTAGCTAGAGCTCACGGTGCAGGACTTGATTTGAAAACTTTTGATGAGGAAGTGGCTAGTGTAGATAAAATAAGTGATGAAGAAAGACAAGGAATAATAGAAAGTGGAGAATATTTACCATCTTATATGTGGAATGTTAATGGATGGCTTTGTGCAAAATTAGGTCTTACTGTAAAATCACAAACTCAAGTTACAGTTCCTACCACTTATGAAGCTGATATTTTTTCTACAACTTTAGGAGAAACAGTAAAAGCAGGAGATGCAACTGGAATGAGTGCAATTGTAAAAACTGAAACAGAAGAAGGAATTTTGATAGAATCAGAGTGTATAGGAAAAGTATATTCAAAAGATGATTTTGATAAAAATGAATGGACTATTTATGGTGAACCAGATACTACTATTACTGTTGCAAGACCTGCTACTGTAGAATTAACTTGTGGTACTGTAGTAAATAGAATTCCTGATGTTATTAATGCAAGACCGGGTGTGGTTACTACAAATGAATTAGGAAGTTTAACTTATAAAATAAAAAATTTAAATGAATATATTGTTTAAAAATAAAAGATTAAAAATATAATTAGATTTTAATTGTATTTTTAGTCTTTTTATTTGAATATAAAGTTTTCTTTTCCAAAAAACAGTATAGACATAAAAAAAGTTATAATATAAAATATTTATGTAAAAATAGATAGGAAAGGAGCAAAGTTTATATGAAAAATAAAATTGAATATGAATTTAGTAAGTCTCCTGGAAATAAAAAGATAGAAAAAAATAATGAAAAAAAGAATTTTGATGATCAAGTAATAAGTGTTTTAGATAAAAGTATTTTATATAAAAGAAAAGAAACGAAGAGCGATGTTCAAAAATTAAAAGAATTAAAAAAGAAAAACTTAGAAGCTAGAAAAAAATTAAATTTAAAAAACCATACTAAAATAAAAAGAAGTGATGAAAATAAGAAAGAAAAATCTATGATAGTTTCTACAAAAAATTTACCAAAATTAAATTTAGATTTTTCAAAGTTTGATTTAAAGAAAATTAAATTAAACTCTAGTAATAATATTTTTATATTAATTTTGATTTTATTTATTTTTATATTAATATTTTTATCTAATTCTGTATTTAAAGTGCAAACTGAAATAAAACAATTAGGAACAATTAATAAAATACAGTTTGAACAAAACAGTGAACAAATAGATGTAATGGAAGTATTAGAGAAAAATATAAGTATAGTAAAAAGAAAAGAATTAGTTACTGAAAATGCAGAAATAAGTTATATGACAATACATAAAGAAAATCCTAATTTGCCTAAAGATGAACAAGTAGTAGTACAAGAAGGAAAAATTGGTAGACAAGAACTTACAAAAGTTCGTACATATGAAAATGATATATTAGTTGAAGAAGATATAATTGATACTAAAATTTATGAAGATGCAATTCAAGAAATAATTGAAATTGGTACATCAGAAACTTTAAAAGACTTACAAATACATATAGGGGATAGTGTAATTGTAACTGAAGATGTTGATGTTTATGAACAGCCAAATGGAACGACAAGTATAATAAAAGTTCCAAAATATTATGATGTTAAACTTTTAGAAATAGTTGATAATTGGTCTAAAGTAGAATATCAAAATAATGTGGGGTATATAAAAAATACTAAATTTACAACAGAAGCTGTTACTACTGGAATTAACAATAAATCGAGAATAACTAAAATAAAAAATAATGTTAATATAAATATGGATTTGACACAAAAAAGTGGTTTGAATTTAGATGATTATAAAAAAGTTTTGTCAAATAATAGTAGTGATAGAAATAAGATTTTTGAAAATAATTATATGGCTTTTTATAATATAGAACAAAAATATAATATAAATGGTATATTTTTAGCAGCTATAGCAATTCATGAAAGTGGTTGGGGAACGTCGAGAATTGCAGTAGATAAGAAAAATTTATTTGGATTTGGTTCATATGATTCTAGTCCTTATGAAGGTTCTTATACTTTTAATAGCTATGAAGAAGGTTTAGAAATTGTTGCTAAATCTTTGATTAAAAATTATTTAAATCCGTCTGGAACGATAGTGTTTGATGGAGAAACAGCAGCCGGAACATATTACAATGGACCAACAGTTCCAGGAATTAATATAAGATATGCTAGTGATCCAAATTGGAATATAAAAGTATTTAGTAAAATGTTATATTTGTACAATAAATTATAATTTTAGAGGTAAAATGAAAAAGAAAATAGAATTTGATTTAAAGCACTTAATTTTAGTAGTTTTTATAATATTGATTTTAACAATGCTTGTGTTTTTATTATATAGTAAAATGGTTAGTGCTATAAAAAGTAATAATTTAAAAATAAATAAATCAGAAATTTTTGCTAATGAAAATAAGCAACATATTTTTAAAATAAATAAAATTATTTTATATAGTAATGTTGATGTTGTAGATGAAAGTGAAAATAATTCTCTACAAAATTTAAGTCTTAGTCAATATACAGATATTGCAATTTATATTGATAATACAATTTTTAATAAAGAATTAACAGAGGAAAATATAATTAAAGATATGTATGTAGAAAATGTAAATATTTCTACACTTTCATCAAATGGTGAAAAAATATTAAATTATAAAAGTCCATATTTATTTGGAAAATATCGAAGTTTAGAAAATGCTGGGCCAAAAATTAGATTTAATGTTTTAAATAAAAATCAAGAAGAATTGGAAATAGAATATGAAAATCCTACTTTTTATACAGATTGTTCAAATCCAATAACATTAAGTTATATTAATAAAAATGTTGTTACAGATTATCATATTAGAGCTAATGATAAATCAATAACTTTTGATGGTGCAATATTAGATAGAGCAAATATTGATTTAGATGTGTTAAATAATAAAATAGATTTTTGCATTCATATAATAAATAATTTAGATGAAGAATTTGTGTGTAATGTTAGTATAGATAATAATTTAGAAAATGAAGATGGTGGTTTATACACCGGATATATAATGAAAGTTTTTGATATTTCAAAAAATGAATATAATTTTATTAAATTAGTTGATTAAAAATGAAGTTTTTAAGTAAAAAATGTTGTTATTTTTTATTAAAATATATATAATGTAGAAAGAAAAATAAAAATTGTGAGAGGGTGTTAAAAATGGCAAATAGTTTAATTGATGATATGTTTGCAGAAAATAGTCAATTTAATGGTACTGGTGGAATGAAAAGTCCCAAAAAAGGTAGTAAAAAAATATTATTAATGATTCTTGCTTTAATAATAATAGCAGCAATTGTTGTAGTAATATTTTTAATAAATAGCATGAATGGAAAAACTAATGCAGCTTCTGCCAAAACACAATTTATTACTTATTTATCACAAAATCCAATGTCTGAAATTACAGATACAAGTGTTTTAAAAGGTGCTTTTGAAACTTTAGTAAATAATAGTAGTGAATGTGATACTAATATTTCAATAGTATCAAATATTGAAGAAATGGAACTACTTACTGGAATTATTGTAGATGTAAATACAGAATATGATGCAAATAATCATAGAGGTTTATTAGATATTGATTTAGAATATATGGATAACCCAATATTTAATATGCAAGCTTTAATTACTGGACAAAAAGCTGCTTTAAAAGCAGATGAAATTGTTACTAGATATGTTGGATATAAACTTGAAAATATAACTGATGTATATGAAGATTTTTTTGCTACAGAGACTCAAGAAGAGGAAAGTTTTGATAT
>JAEIGA010002500.1_pt1 | contig 29318 bp, 11 predicted proteins | sample 9270691 | NCBI WGS metagenome assembly JAEIGA01 (sample SAMN17057246, study PRJNA624740) | gut metagenome | biome: biome; isolation source: fecal sample | host: Bos grunniens | place: China: Xizang | collected 2019
CTATCACGCTGTTGATGCCGGCGCGTGCAGAATTGTCCAAGTACGATTTGAACGAGCCGATGGGTTGGGCCACCTGCAAAAGTATGACCACTGCCGGCGATTATAACCTAACAGGTGGCGCGGGCGGCGATACGATAGTGTTGAAGGCTTCCGGCAAGGACGATTACACGGCTTTGAAAAATGCCATCAGTGGCTATTCGGTGATTGTTTTGGATGGTTCGCAAGGCGATTTTATTATCTCCAAAAGTATTGAAATTCTGCGATCGAATCTCACGATTGTAGGTATCAACAACGCGCGGCTCTGTACCCAATTTTACGTTACCGACGAGATTGTCAAACTGATGGACGATAATAATGTGAAATCGCTGTCGGGTTCGGCCGGTACGGGCGGCACTTTATCGAATGGCGTGAAAGTGAACGAGGCTTGCGAAACCAAAGTGCGTCAGTTGCTTATCGATTATACCGGCGACAGTAAAGAAAAATATCGTCAATCGGGCATTTTTACCATTCGCGACAAAAGCGAGAATATCATTGTGCGCAACCTTACTTTTCTTGGTCCGGGTTCTATCGATGTGGGCGGCAACGACTTGATTTCGATATACGGCAGCGCGAATCATATCTGGATAGACCATTGCAGCTTTTACGATGGCATGGATGGAAATGTGGATATCACCCGAACTGCCGATTTTGTTACCCTCAGCTGGTGCACTTTTGCTTATACCGAGCGTTCGTATAATCATCGCTTGACCAATCTTATTGCCGGTAGCGACGATCCTTCGGAAGGGGTTGATAATCTGAATGTTACTTTTGTAAATAATATTTGGGGAGAAGGCTGCGAGGCCCGTATGCCCATGGCTCGTTTCGGTACCGTTCATCTGTTGAACAATTATTACAATTGCGCCGGTTGTGGTAGCTCGGTAAGTCCGGGTCAGGATGCAGAGTTTCGCATAGAAGCCAATTATTTTGAGAAAGGTGTAACGCGCATTTTTAAGCAAGATAATGCCAAGTCGTTTGAATTTTGGAGCAATTATTATACGGAAGCCTTCAAGCAACCGAGCAATAGGAAAAGCGTGGAAATTCCTTATCTCTATGCGGCTTACGATGTGATGGAAGTGCCCGCTGTGCTGACATCTCCCGAAAATGGCGCCGGTCCTACGTTGCAAGATCCGCTGAGCATTGGCCGTTCGGATATAGTTTTTGAGCCGAAGTATCGCATGGTGTACAAACTGAATGACAGAACCTATCATGTGGATTATCTTTCCTATGGCGACAGTATCTCGCTGCTAGATGTTCCCGCCGACCGAGAAGGCTACACTTTCAGTGGCTGGTTGATTGATGATGGAGCTCTTCCGGAAACGATGCCGCAAGAAAATATCGAGATCAATGGTTATTTTTATCTCAATAGTTACGCCCTGAATTATCATGTGGAAGATGCTTTGTACGCGGTAGATTCAGTTCCCTATAAAGGCGCTATCTCTTTGATGCAAGCTCCTGAAAAAGAAGACTATGTCTTTTTGGGATGGATGGTGAATGAAAAAATTTCCGCAACAGATTACAAGGCTGAAGCTGCCGGAGTAGATAATGAGCAGGCAGGAATAGTTTCGGGCGGAACCATGTTGTCGGCCGGTGCTGTTTTGGCGCAAACGGAAAGCGTTGTCATGCGGGCCGGTGCAGGCGATACTTATCGTCCTATAAACTTGTCGAACGATGGTATCACGCTGGCCAGTGTGGGCGATGCAAACTTGCCATTGACAAGCGCTTGTCAGGGTGCGACCAATCCCAAGGATGCTTCCGGCGACCAATGCGAGGTGAATGCGACGGCGCCTGCCATGGGTGCTTTTCTGAGTTTCGATGTGCACGAGAATGGCTTTTTATATGTCTTCCACAAGGCTTCGTCCCATAAGGCTTATTTGGCGAGCGAGGAATCTACATTGATTGCTTATGATTTTGCGATGTATACCGGCAATGCTCCTTGGGGTAATACGCTGACATACAGTATGCCTGCCGATGAAGATTACTATGTGACCGATGCTTCCAAGTTGTTGGCTCCCGAAAAAATTGTCTTGGGCGATGCTTGGAGCGCTGCTGCCGGCGAAGACGGTAAAATCGGGATAAATGGTGTTGCGGTGATTAAATTTCCGGTGAGAAAAGGCTTTCGCTATGCGGTGACGGCTTGTGGTTCGAAGATTACCAGCATGGGCTTCCTCTTTTCGAATGTCGATCGTGATGTGATGATAGGTGATGGTAAAAACCAGCGTCTGTTGTTGGCGGCTTCTTACGATGAACGTATTTCTGCTCCTAGCATTATGCCTGCGCACGATGTGGATGTGTACGCTGCTTACGCGCTGGCTTCGGCTCTGCCGACGCTCTCAGAACTCGAAGAAAAGGTGGATATCTACAACTTGCAGGGCGTGCTCTTGCATCGTCAGGTTGTGCTGAAAGAAATTGAATCGGCCTTGTTGCAGGGTGTTTATCTGGTGGACGGAAAAAAGATATTGATAAAATAAGGGCTGTTTCCGCGAGAAGTTTTCACGAGGGTTTCCACGAAGAATTTCCGCGAATTCGTGACGCTCTGGGCTAAAAAAAAGAAGGGTGATTGATGGGCCAGATGGCTTCAATCACCCTTTTGTTGTGCGCTTCAATCTAAGCGTCGATTATTTGTTGCAAGTTTTTTCGCAAGCAACTTCCTGATGGTCGCAGTATGAAGTGCAAACCTTGATGGGTTGTTTCAATTTGGCTGCGTAGTCGGCCATATATTGGCTCCAAGCTTGGATATTTTCGAATCCACCTTTGCTCCATGCACCACCAGAATAATAAACGAAAGGCTTGCCGGCAATGGCTTTACCGCAGTTCAGTACGTGGTTTTCGGCAATGAGCATATCGCAAGCGCCACAAGGCATGATGCTACCCAAGAAGATGATGCCGTTTTCGGGATGATTGGGTTCGCCGTAAGCAATCCAACCGGCTTCCTTGTTGAAAACGATATCTTGACAATCGGCGATGCCGCGTTTGTCGACTTTGGTCTTGGCTTTTTCGGCAAAACCACGGAAGGGGAAACCTGCAGCTACGCACATGTCTTCTTTGTTATCGTACAAAACCACTACTTTGTTCAAGTGAGATCCTGCGTCCAAAGTGATGATGCGCGATTCGCTGATGGGATTGCCGGCTACGTCGTAAGCAGCATAATCCAAACGGAACTTGGTGCGGATAGGACCGTTTTCCAAAATGGTGTAAGTGTGGAAGTTATTACCTACCAAATACAATTTTCCATCGATGAAAGGAGCTACACCACCGGCACCCAAAGTCTTGCCAACGCTATAGAAATCGAGGCCTTCGCCATTGTCGTGATGATAAGAAGATTTGCCGTCGAATTCGTCCTGATACCATTGTTGGCTCACCAATTTGGGCGTGCGTTTTACCCAGATATCCAAACCACCACTAATCAGAGGTTCGGTCTTGTCGGTAGCCAAAGCGGGGCCATACATACGGAAGATAGAACGGTCGTTTTCCCAAGAAATATCGTCTTTACGACGCGGCATGAAAGTGGTCTGTGCTTGTGTGGGATAAGCTTGAGGCGTACCCACTTTGATGCTGTAAACAGCGCTGGCATTGGCGTCGAGATCTACTTGGAAAAGCAGTTTCTTGGCGTCTTTGCAATCGCTCACGATTTGAGAGGGAATTTCTTGACCTTCAGGGTTGTACACTACGAATTGTGCGTCTTCGCTGGTTTTGAGAGCAGCTTGCAGTTTGCCGAGGCACAATTCAACATTTTCACTTTTGCGAACCAAATCCGATTCGTTGGTGACGTTTACCGTTACCGTTTTGTCTTTGCAGCAGCAGGCCGACATCATCAGTGCGGCGAGTGCCAAAAGGGAGATTTTCTTCATAATTTGAAACTTGATATGTAAATATAATTTTCCCAAAAATGATTAACGATGGCAAATGTAGTAAAAACTTTGTTGTATATTCGCATCTTGTAATTTCAAATGTACACATGATGAAAAATAAAGCTACGATTCTCTTGCTCGGCTTTTTCTTGCTGAGTTGTTTTAATAGTTTGGATGCCAAGACGATAAAGATTGCTTGCGTGGGCAATAGTATTACGCAGGGCGCTGCCATCAAGAATATGCAACGCGACTCTTATCCCGCGGTGTTGGGTCAGATGTTGGGCGAAGCATACGAAGTGCGCAACTACGGTTACAGCGGCCGAACCTTGCTCATGAGCGGCGACCGTCCTTGGATGAAAGAAACGAAATTTCAGGAAGCCCTGGCTTTCTGTCCCGATATCGTGACTATCAAGTTGGGAACCAACGATACCAAGCCTTTCAACTGGGTATATCAGGATGAATTTACAAAAGATTTGGAAACTTTGGTGCGAGCTTTTCAGGCTTTGCCATCCAATCCGCAAGTGATTATTTGTTATCCCGTGCCCGCTTATCGTTTGGATTGGGGTATCAACGACTCCATTATTTTCAACGGCGTGATTCCTTACATCGACCAGGTGGCTGCCAAAACCGGAGCTAAGATTCTCGATTTGTATACGCCTTTCAGCGGCAAGCCCGAACTTTTTGCAGATATGATCCATCCCAACGAAGCGGGTGCTTATCAACTGGCTGAAATTTTCTATAAATACCTGACTGGCAATGATGTGCCTGCCGATTTCAAACCTTCGCCCTATCCCGGAGTGAAGACACAATGGAAAGGCTATGATATGTATAAATTCCCCTTCAAGGAAAGAGAAGCGCGTATTGTGGTGCCCAAAGAGGCTGCGCCCGGAAATCCCTGGATTTGGCGTCCGGCTTTCTTCGGTGCTTTCGCTCAGGTTGATGAGGCTTTGTTGGCGAAGGGATATCATGTAGTATATTTGGATTGCACGCACGATTTTGCTAAGCCTCAGGCACTTAAGGATGGTGATGCGCTCTATAAATATTTGACCAAATATCATTCTTTTGCCAAGAAAATGGTCATCGAAGGTTTCAGTCGTGGCGGTATGTATGCCATCAATTGGGCGGCTAATTATCCGCACAAAACGGCTTGCGTGTATGTGGATGCGCCCGTTTGCGATGTTTTCTCTTGGCCGGGTAAGGATAGGGAATACGCCACCGAATGGCAACAATTTCTCGATGCTTGGGGCTTGAATAATGAAACGGCATTTAGCTTTAATCAACAGGCTATCAATTATGTAGATACGCTTATTGCTAAGAATATTCCTTTGATTTTGGTGGCAGGCAAAAAAGATAAGATTGTGCCTTACAAGGAAAATGCTTTGCTGCTGAAAAAGAAATACGAAGCGTCCGATGTCGATTTTGAGGCAATCATCAAAAAGCGCTGCGATCATCATCCGCATAGCTTGGACGATCCGACGCCCATAGTCGAATTTATCATGAAGCATCAGTAAGATATGAAGGGTGGCCCGAGGGTCGCCCTTTTTTGTGTATGCCAATAAGCTGTTTTATCGACTTTAGTGCGCTCGCTAAGGCTTTTGCAGATGGATTTTTATGTGGCTTTTTTTTGCTTTTTATACTAGGAGTGTCTATCTTTGTTCGTTTTTATGCCTTATAGGCTCGTTTTGAGATTTGAATAGAGATAAATAGCTAATAATATGAAGAGTATGTTCAAGAAAATCAGTGCTTTAGTGTTGTCTGCGCTTTTGTTGGCGGGAACTTTGGTTTCGTGTCAGAAGTCTTCTCAGGCAACAGCTTCCATCGACAGAGAAGCTTTGGTGGGCCGTCACGCGGTAAAGGTGAGTGTAGTAGACTCATTGTCGTCGCTGTCGGTGGGTAACGGAAATTTCGCCATGACGGTGGATGCTACCGGTTTGCAATCCTTCCCCGAACGTTATGCCTTGGGTGTGCCTCTTGGTACCATGTCGCAATGGGGATGGCATAGTTTTCCTAATGTGCAGAAATACACCACGGAAGAAACTTTGAGAAACTACAATTTCCGTGATAAGGAAGAACCTTATGCCGTGCAGTTCAACGAAAAAGGTCGTCAGCAGTCGGCAGCCAATTATTATCGCGAAAATCCGCACCGCATGCACTTGGGTTATGTGGGCTTGGCTATGACGGATGCAAAAGGCAATGCTTTGACTTCGAACGATATTCAGGCCATCGATCAAAAGTTGGATATGTGGAATGGTCGTATCGACAGCCGTTTCGAAGCAGCCGGTAAGCAAGTGGAAGTAAGCACTTTCTGTCATCCTGAAAGAGATTTGGTGGCAGCTCGCGTGGCTTCTTCTCTCTTGGCCGATAATCAACTGAAAATTTCTTGGAGATTCCCTTATCCTTCGGGTAAACATAGCGATGATGCTACCAACTGGAAGGCTCCCGAAAAACATCAAACCCGTATTCTGTCGCAAGATGCGCAGTCGGTGGTATTGGAACGCGTGCTGGATGCTACCAAGTATTACGTGAAAATTGCTTGGGAGGGCAAGGCTGAATTCCAAAAAGCAAAACAGGCTCATACTTTCTATTTAACTTCTGCTGAACCTGTTATCAACTTTACAACTGAATTTCTCGAAGCTGTTCCTGCTAAGGAAAATCTGAAGACGGCTATCGTAGAATCTTTGGCGGCAAATCATTGGCAATCGTTCTGGAAAGAGGGTGGTGCCATTGATTTTTCTTTGTGTAAAGACCCTCGCGCTTTCGAATTGGAACGTCGTGTGGTGTTGTCGCAATATATCACTGCTATCCAGTGTGCCGGTATCTATCCTCCTCAGGAAACGGGACTTACCTACAACAGCTGGTTCGGTAAATATCACTTGGAAATGCATTGGTGGCATGGTGTTCACTTCGCACTCTGGAACCGCGACGAACTTTTGATTCCTAGTTTGAACTGGTATTTCCAGGCCGAAGATAAAGCGCGCGAAATTGCTCAGCGTCAGGGTTTCAAGGGTGTTCGTTGGATGAAGATGACCGATCCTTCGGCTACCGAAGCGCCTTCTAAAGTGGGTTCTTTCCTTATCTGGCAACAACCTCACATTCTATACATGGCCGAGTTGATTTATCGCAATAATCCCAGCGATACGGCTTTGTGGAAACCTTATGCTGAATTGGTGTTCGAAACCGCTGAATTTATGGCTGATTTTGCCGACTATGATGGTATGGGCGATCGTTACGTGCTGAAAGGTGCTATTCCTGCTCAGGAAACCTTGCGTGCTGCCGAAACCATCAATCCTCCTTTCGAACTTTCTTATTGGCATTATGCCTTGAACGTGGCCCAGGCTTGGCGTCAGCGTTTGGGAATGCCTAAAAACATGGAATGGGAAATCGTTCTCGATAAACTTTCTCCTTTGGCTTACAACGAAGATAAGCTCTATTTGGCTGCTGAAACCGCCACCGATACTTATCTCGACATTCGTTATACTTCCGACCACATGGCCGTTTTGGGTGCACTCGGTGTGATGCCCGAATCGCGTTTGTTGCGTAAAGATATTATGACCAATACTTTCAACTGGATCTGGGACAACTGGAACTGGGGCAAAACTTGGGGTTGGGATTATCCGATGACCGCTATGTGTGCCGCTCGTCTTGGTCTTCCCGAAAAAGCCGTTGGTGCCCTTTTGATGGACCGTCGTACCAACACTTATCTGGTGAATGGTCATAACTATCAGGATGGTCGTTTGCGTCTTTACTTGCCCGGTAACGGTGGTTTGCTTACCGCTGTTTCTATGATGTGCGCCGGTTGGGATGGCACCGAAGGTCGTCCCGGTATCAATAACGGCAAACGCAATGGCGGTTATGCGCCTGGTTTCCCCCAAGATGGAAATTGGCAGGTGCAGTGGGAAGGTCTCTCCGTAATGCCTTAGTTTTGGCGATTTTTGCTTCGGCTTCCGCTTCCGCTCCGGGCTCTCGTCATTTAGTACCACTAAACTCCTCGAGCCCGAAGCAGCATCCGTAACAAAAATCTCTCAAAACTCCTCAAGGTCGAAACGAAATCCAAAGCAAAGTTCCTAACGAATGGGAAGCTTGCCGGAAATCGAGCTAAAAAACGAAGAAATTGAATAAAGAAAAATAATTATCAACGACAGCATGAAACGCTTTAAGTTATTATGGGTGTGGATGGCCATACTGCTATTCGCGCAATGTAAGGACGATTACTGGGATCAGTATTATTCTCGTCCTGAATGGTTGGAGCCGCCAATTTATGAAGTCTTGAAAAATGACGGCCGTTTTAACTCTTATCTGCAGTTGGTAGATAGTACGATGTACGAACGCATTCTGAAGGAAGCCAGTTTCTACACGGTGTTCGCTCCTACGGATTCTGCCATGAACGATTATCTGAAAGAACAGGGCTATGCTTCTATCGATGAAATTTCGGCTGCCGAAGCCGATACCATCGTGGCTTACTCCTTGGTGTACAATGTCTTTGAATTTGATGAACTCACCGACGTGCTCACTAATGGTTGGGACACGCTGAGCAGTATCAAGAAGAAGACCGCTTTCTACAACACCATCTATCAGGAAATGTTGCCCGACAGTACTTTGGCTTGGGTAGTGGATGCAACGGCTAATGGCTCTTATTCGGTGGGCGATAACAATTACAAGTATGTTCCTACCTATCTCGACCGTATTTTTACCAAACGTGGATTGCTTCCTACCGACTACGAATATTTCTATCCCGGCATTGACTATAACGGATCAAATATTCAGGGTGCTCACATCGTTACTAAGAATATGATGGCCGAAAACGGTATCATTCATGCGGTAGATAAAGTGAACAAGCCTCTTCCCAACTTGGAAAATGTACTCGAATCGGATGCTCGTTACAGCAAGATGATGGCCTTCTTCGACAGAAAGGACGTGGCCGGCGAATATCTCTACAAGTATTATACGCTTCAAGATGATGTAACCCAATATTTCCGTGATATTTATCCGGATCGAAATCTCCGCGAAGTCTTGATTAAATTCTACGAATTCCCGGTGATGTTGAATGCTGAACGCGTGAGCAATTCAGAAAAAGAAGCCGAAACCGACGGTTACACCATTTTTGCCCCCACCAACGAAGCGATGGATGCTTTCTATGCCGAACGTATCAAGCCTTATACCGATAATAAAAAGAACTCTTGGACTTCTCTCGACAAAGTGCCTAACGAAATCATGGAATATTTCATGCAGGCGCACATGACTCCCACGCAGATCTGGCCTTCGAAGTATAAAAATGCTATGTCGTATTCGGGTGAATTCTTCAATGGCGCCGGTGTGTTTGGTAAGAGTTTCGAAGATGAAAACTTCTCGCATATCCAAGTGGCCAGCAATGGTTTGTTGTATGGTACCGATAAATATATCAAGAGTAAATATTTCGAAACCGTTTATACCCAGTTGTTGATGGACAGTTCTTACACCATCGCTCGCTCGGTGTTGGACGATTTTTATGAATTTACCTTGAAAGAAGAATTGATGCGTTGTGCCTTGAATGGTTACAACTCAGAATATTATTTGGTATTCGTTCCCAAAGACCGTGCTTTCACCAATGATGGTTACACCTTTGTATATTCAGACGAAACCGGTAACTATACTTGGAGCAATGCCAATGCCGCTGTTGGTGATATCACGCCCGAAGATCGTCTGAAACGATTGATTCTGAGTGGTATCTTCGTTCGTATCAATAGCGCGGATGTGAATTCTACCATGTCGGACATGCTCACCAAAGGTCAGTCGAAAGTGGAAGGCGCCGAGGGCTATTCTCGTTGTTTTGCGGAATATGGCTGGGATATCTGGCAAAACTATTATGGCGACGTAGTTCGTGTGAAAGTGCCTGCCGGTGCTGCTAAACAAGGTAAATTGCAGATTCAATCTATGGGTGGCTTCGATGCTACTACCACCGGTACACAATTTGACGTAGCTACTCTCTTGAAAGACATGGAATTCATGAATGGTAAAGTGTATGACATGGATGCCCGTCTTATCGACTATTGCGTTCCTTCCAAATCGTACAACGAAGGTCGTTTGGGTACATACGTGATGAATGCTTGCGATGCCAACAAATCTGTTTTCAGCGAATACAAGAAATATGCTGAAGCTGTTTTGTTCCCCTACGACAGTGATGCTAAGGCCTATATCAATCCTTGGGAAATCGACAACACGGCTACGGTAACGGTGCTCATTCCTAACAATGATGCTATGAAGCAAGCTGTAGAAGATGGTTATCTTCCTGCTTACGAGGCTGTTACCAATACCTCTTCTCCCACTTACGATGAAGATGTGGCCAAGGCCAAGAACTTCTTGCTTTGGCATATTCTGCAAGGTCGTGTGATTCCTAACGACTTGAATCCTCACAACGTGATTTACAACTATCAGACTTCAACTTATCTGCATAGTTTGTCGCAGGAAACCTTCTATAATCCCAATCCTGAAAACCCCGCTCAGTTGCCCGTCCGCATCGATATCAGCAAGAGTGCCGATGGTAACTTGGTATTTGCCACTTCTCCCGAAACTTCCGAAGTGGGTGGCGACAGCACGGCGGTTCAGGTAATTTTGGGTGCCAAGAATTCGAACTTCTATGCGCGTCATGGTATTATTCATGGTATTGATGGCTATTTGCCTTGCAAGGCTATCTTACAATAATGAAAGGAGGTTTATGATGAAGAACAGAAAATTATATAGTATCGTCCTTTTCCTTCTCGTGGCTTTGCTTCCTGCTTTTGCACAAAGCAATAAGGTGATAGTCAGAGGGGTGGTTATCGATTCTTACGACAATTCTCCGCTTCCATTCGTGAATATCATGGAAATGGATGCCGATAACCGTTTTATCTCCGGTGCCCAAACCGACATGAATGGTGAATTCTCGATGCAGGTAAGTGCCAAAGCCGGAACGAAGCTGGTGTTTACTTTTATCGGTTTTGAAAAACAGGTGGTGCCTGTAGATAGTAAAAAAGAAATGCGCATCGTCATGCGTGAAGAAAGCAAGATGTTGGCCGATGCCACCATTACCGCTTCGCGTATCGTGAACGATGGTATGATGAATATTAAGGAACGCAACATGACCGTGGCCTACTCCAAGATCGAAACCAAGGAATTGGAAGAATTGCAGGTGGCCTCTATCGATGATGCTTTGCAAGGTCGTATTGCCGGTGTGGATATCGTAGCAACTTCGGGTGAACCCGGTGCAGGTATGTCTATCCGTATCCGTGGTACGACTTCTATCAATGCTTCGAGCGATCCTCTTATCGTAGTGGATGGTATTCCTTATGAAACCACCATCGATGCCGACTTCGACTTCGCCACCGCCGACGAAGAAGAATACGCAGCTTTGTTGAACGTTTCTCCCGCCGACATCGAAGAAATCGTAGTTTTGAAAGACGCTGCCGCAACGGCCATCTGGGGTTCGCAAGGTGCTAATGGTGTTTTGCAGATTAAAACCAAGCGTGGTAGCATCGGTTCTCCCAAGATTACCTATACTTTCAAAGGTACCGGTGTGTTCCCGCAGGAATCTATTCCTACTTTGAATGGTGACCAATACACCACTTTGATTATGGAAGCCAAGCAGAATACGGCCGAAGCAGGTATTGCCAATGTGATGAGCCCTGTGGATTTCCCCGAATTCTACTACGATCCCAAGAATCCCTATTACTATTATAATTATGGTCAGAATACCGATTGGGCTGCATTGGTGCAGAAAAATTCATTCACCCAAGACCACAACGTTTCTTTGAGCGGTGGTGGTGAAAAGGCCCGTTATCGTATGTCATTGGGTTACTTGGATCAGGGTGGTACCGTTATCGGACAGAACTACAACCGTATCACGGCCCGTATGAACCTCGACTACTATGTATCAGATAAGATTAAGGTATTGACCGACATTGCTTACACCTATGGTGACAATGCTCGTAACTATACTACCACGGTTTTGTCGAGTGCTTATACCAAGATGCCGAACATGAGTTTGTACGAATGGACGGTAGATGGCCAGATGATGCCTTCGTATTTCTCTCCCGAAGAAACGCCTCAAGGTGCTTGGAGCAAGGTGTACAATCCCGTGGCTATGGCCGAACATGGTAAGCAGCGTCTGCTCTCGGAACGTATCGTTCCCAAATTGACGATGCAGTATTACATCATCCCCAACCAATTGACTTATCAGGTGGATTTGGCCTTCGACATCAACAACACCAAAACCAACAAGTTCTTGCCGCAGATTGCAACGGGACGTCCGATGTATGAAACTTCGGTGAACCAGGCTTACGACAGCGATTCTAAGTCGTTTACGGTACAGACTTACAATAAGTTGATTTATACGCCTAACTTGGGCGACGACCACGATCTTACCGCGATGTTTGCTTTCAATACCCGCGACGCTCGCAGTGAGTCGATGAATATCACTACCGCCAACTCGGCTTCTACTTCTCTGACCGATCCTTCAACGCCTTCTAAACTCACCGGCGACAATGCTTTGGGTATTGCTTCATCTTCGAGCCAGACCAGAAGTTTTGCAGGTATGTTCAGTTTGAACTACGCTTTGAAAGACCGCTACATTTTCGGTACAACCGTGCGTCAGGAAGGTAACTCTAAATTTGGTGCCAACTATCGTTACGGTATTTTCCCCAGTATCTCAGGACGTTGGCGTTTGTCTTCTGAAGAGTTCATGGGCAACTGGGAATTCCTCGACGATTTGAGTTTGCGTGCCAGCTATGGTGTGAACGGTAATGCAGTTTCAGGTAACTATTTGGCTTACAGTATGTACAATACCTACGCTTATCAGTACATGGGTATGACCGGTGTTTCGGCCAACAATATGGAATTGCAAAACTTGCGTTGGGAAAAGGTGCATCAATACAATGGAGGTTTCAAGTTTGCGGCTTTCAAGAATCGTATCAACATCGACTTCGATATCTATCGTAAGCGTACCGAAGACTTGTATTTCAAGAATGTGACTATCCCCAGCAGTTCGGGTTACAACAGCATTTCTATGAACGTGGGTACCATGGACAACCAAGGTTGGGAATTGAGCGTGCTCACTACGCCGTTGAAAACCAAGAAGTGGACCATGGAAATGAACATGAACATTGCCCGTTCGGTGAACATTATCCGCGAATTGTCACCCTATATCGCCATGGAAAGCGGTGTGACAACTTCTAATGGTAACTATCTTTCTGTGGTACAGATTGGTCAGCCTTTGGGCTCCTTCTATGGTTATCGTTATGCCGGCGTTTATTTGAACGAAGACGAAACCATCGCTCGCGATGCCAATGGCGACAAGATCTACGATGTGGACGGCAATCCGGTGTATATGCGTTTCGGTTATCCCACCATCGACTATCAGTTCCAAGCCGGTGATGCCAAGTACGAAGACATTAACAAAGATGGTAATATCAACTACTTGGATATCGTTTACTTAGGTGATGCCAACCCGCTCTTCACCGGTGGTTTTGGTCCTACCATTCGTTACAACAAGCAATGGACGCTGAGTGCTTATTTCTATTTCCGCGTGGGCAACGAAGTGGTAAACAAAACCAAGATGGATATGGAAAGCATGTACAGCATGAACAACCAAAGTACTTCAGTGTTGCGTCGTTGGAGACATGAATACAACAGCCCCGAAGAAGCTCCTGCCGATTTGTTGCCTCGCGCGCTCTTCGGTTATGGTTACAACTGGTTGGGTAGCGACCGCTATGTAGAAGATGGTTCTTTCTTGCGTTGGAAGTCATTGACTTTGAGCTACAATTTCAACAAGGAAAAATTGAAAGCGCTCGGATTGTCCGATCTGAAGCTTCACTTGACGGCTCAAAATATCTTTGTTTGGACCAACTATACCGGTATGGACCCCGAAGTTTCTATCGGTGGATCGAATATTTATCTGGTGGGTTACGACCAAACGCGTGCGCCCAAGGCTAAAGATGTTTCTTTGGGTATGACCATCGGTTTCTAATGTTGACTATATAATATATGTAAGATGAAAAATATATTGACAAAAATAAGTTTGATGCTGCTGGTGCTCTCGGCTACTTCTTGTGGAGAATGGCTGAATCTGAGCCCGGAAGACGGTGTTACCCGCGAAGACTTCTGGCAGAGCAAAGAACAGGTAGAATCGGCTGTCATCGGTATCTATTGCGAAATGATGAATACCGAATGTGTCAACCGTATGTTTCTTTGGGGTGAGTTGCGTGCCGATATGGTAATAGACGGAACCAAACCCAATGCTGCCTATACGGCTATTCGTTCGGGCGAAATCGCCAGCGATAATGTTGTTTGCAAATGGTCTGATTTTTACAGCGTTATCAACAATTGTAACTTGGTACTTGAATATGCCGACCAAGCCGTGGAACTGGATGCTTCTTACAGTCAGCAGGAAGCCGAATTGTTCAAGGCCGAAGCCAAGGCTTTGCGTGCCATGATGTACTTTTATCTGACCCGTTCATTTGGCGATGTGCCTATGGTATTGGAAGCTTCTGTTTCCGACGATCAGGATTATCATATTGCCAAGACTTCGCAAGACAGCATTCTGGATCAGATTATTTTCGACCTTACCGATGCTGAACGCGTGATGGAAACGAACAATCCCGCCTATAACATGGAATTCCCTAAAGGTCGTATGACGGTGTGGGCCGTGAAAGCGCTCTTGGCCGATGCTTATCTGTGGAAAGGCAATTACGATGCTGCCATTCAACGTTGCGACGCTATCATCAATTCAGAAGAATTCGTGTTGATTTCGGTGCCTCGTACGGCTTTGCCCGGTGTTGAAAATCTGTATTTCTCCGATGTCACCGCTATCGATCTTATGTTTAATAAGGTATGGGCCACCGGCAACAGCGAAGAAAGCATCTTTGAATTGAATTTCGACGAAACCAAAACCAACGGTTTTTACAATCTCTTTGCTTCTGCTCGTAACGTCTTGGTTGCCAATGTCGATTACATCGAAGGAAACTATTTCCCCTTGTACGAATTGGATGAATCTGTGTACGATGTGCGCAGCAATGGTTATTCTTATCAGGGAACCATTATCTGGAAATACATGGCTTTGACCCGTCAGGGAACGGCTCGTACTTCGCAACAATCTTATGCCAACTGGATTTTCTATCGTTATCCCGAAATCTTGTTGATGAAGGCCGAAGCTTTGATTCAGAAAGGTACCCAAGCCGATTTGCAGGCAGCTTACGCTTTGATTATGCAGGTGCGCAGCAGAGCCAATGCTTTGGAAAGCGACGAAACCGACTTTTCAGGCATTATCAATGCGGACGAATTGGAACAATTCCTTTTGGATGAACGTGCCCGTGAATTGATGTTCGAAGGAAAACGTTGGTACGATGTATTGCGTTTTGCCCGTCGTAACAATTATGCCAAGATAGATTATCTGATGGATTTGGCTTTGAATTCGGCTCCTACCGGCAAACAACAGAGCTTGCAATCGAAGTATGGCGACCATCGCAGTCATTATTGGCCCATTCACGACGATGAATTGAAGTCTAACCAGTCTTTGGTGCAGAACACTTTCTATGAAACCAGCACCACTATCAAAAAATAAACCGTTATGAGAATAAGAATTATTGCTTTAATAGTAGCTGCAGGCGCTTTGATGATGACGCTTTCCACCTGTCAGTCGCCCATGGACGACAAGACTTATGCTGTGTCGGAAGTGCCTATGATTGATGATTATCTGCTCACGCAGGATTCTCTTTTGAGCGAATTCGGCGAAATTGTGAAAGAAGCTGGTTATCAGGGAACCTTGCATGCTTATGGCGCTTACACTTGTTTTGCTCCCGATAATGATGCCGTGGCTGCATGGGCTCAGGCTCAAGGTTTCAGCTCATGGGCAGAAATGCCGAAAACCGCTTTGGTGGAAATGGTGAAGTTTCATTTGGTGAACGATACTTTGGCAACCTCTACTTTTGTGGACGGCCGTTTGCCTTCGCCCAATGGTATGAAACGTTATCTCACCACCATGACTTATCTTGACGAAGACAACAATGCCTATATCGAAGTGAACCGTCAGGCTCGCATTACGTCTAAGGACAATCGTTGTGACAATGGTATCGTTCATCGTATCGACCAAGTGTTGACGATGGCTACCAAAACCGTTTATCAATCTATGAAGGAAGATTTGCCCGCTGGCAAGTACGATATTTTCATCGAAGCGGTAGACAACAGTTCGTACGTGGACTTGTTGCAACAACCGGCCGACTCTTCTTGGTTTACTTTGTTGGTGGAAAACGATAGCATTCTCAACGCTAACGGCATCGCTTCTTTCGACGATTTGATCGATAGTATGGCGGTGATTCGTCCCGAAGTGGTGCAACCTCAGAATCTTTGTGACATGTTTGTGGGTTATCATATCTTGCCTTCGCTCAACTATCTTACCGACTTGCGCACCGCCGGTGGTTCCAAGATGACTTGCGTGAAAGACAATGTGGTGACCATCACTTTGCAAGGTTTGAATGTGGTATTGAATCGCTTCACGGCCGATGCTGCCAATTACGATCCGGGTATCTACATCAACACCGAGTCTTATTTCACCGATTATACTTGCGCCAATGGTGTGATCCACGATTTGAGTGGTTATATGCCTCCTCGCAAGCGTAAAGCTTCGCCTGTTTATTGGGATTTGGCAGAACAACCCGAAATTATGGCCCTGAAGAACTTCCGTCAAACCGGTACTTCCGTTACCTTCAAACAAGGTGAATTGTCGGAAATTACTTTCGAAGCTAAATCGTCGAGCAAGGGTATCACTTATACCTGCGACCAACAATTCGGTGATAAGTTCCAATATGTTTATTACGACAACCTGGTGTTCGGTGTGAATCCCAACGAATTGCTGTGGGTGGAATTCAAGACGCCACTTTTGATTGAAGGTGAATACAATGTGTGGGTTTGCTGGCGTCGTACCGACGAAAACACTACTTTCCGTTCTTATTTCATTCAGGAAGGTTATGATATCCAGCAGTTCCCCAATGTATTCGATATGTATCAATACTTGCCTACCGGAAAGACCACTTCGCAGATGTTGGCCGAAGGTTTGAAATATTATGTGGCTAAACGTCCGAAAGATGTACAGGGTCGTGTATTCGTTTCCAAGATGTTGGGAACCATCAAGGTAAATACCACCGGTCGTCATGCTTTGCGTTTCGAAGGTTTGTCGGGTAAGGGTACTCACTTTTGGGATATGATTCACTTCATTCCCAAGAACCAAGATCAGCTCTGGCCTCGTTTCGACGTAGGTGGCAACCAAATCTGGATTGATACGCCTTGCGATTCTATCTTGCCTTATGCTGCCGATTGTGCCAACGAAGGTGAAAATATTGCTAACTAAGAAATACAACGACAATGAAATATCAAATCAGTTCTGTTTTGCTCGCATTAGCCTTGCTTTTTGCCGCTTGTAATCCTTGGGACGATCACACGGCCCTCAGCGACAAGAATATGGCTAAGAATATGGTCGAGTTGATTGCCGACCAGGAAGATTTGAGCACTTTTGCGGCTATGCTGCAACAATATGGCTACGACCAGACTTTGGCCGATATGAGTTCGTGTACCGTGTTTGCTCCGGTAAATGCGGCTTGGGAAGGTATCGACTTGAACGACAGTGTTTTGGTGAAAGGTATTCTGGGAAGTATGATTACCGACTTGAAGATCAGATCGAACGACGCTACTTTCAATGGCAAGATCTTGGCTATCAACGGTAAGGCGGTTGGCTTCGATGCCGATGAAAAAACTTTCGAAGGCATTCAAATCGTGACGGCCGACCTGGCTGCTGCCAACGGTTTGTTGCACAAGGTGGAAGCGGTTTCCAAACGTAAGGATAATCTTTGGGAAGCGCTCGACAAATTGACCCAATACAAGCAAGTGCGTTATCTGCTTTCGATGAATACCCAGGTAATCGACCTCGACAAGAGCGTTCCCTCGGGTTTGGATGAAAATGGTAAAATTACCTACGATCCCATCGTGATGAAAGATTACAATGCTTTCCTCGAAAAATATCCTTTGAACAACGAAAGAGAAGTTTTCAGCTATTTTATCGTGGAAGATGCTGCTTACGATCGTATGTTGAGCAAATATGCGCCTTGCTTCCGCATGGAAACCAAAACGGCCGATGCTTGGACTTTCGATGCTGCGCTCACCGATTCTATTGCTGCTTTCAATCTCTGTGGCGACTATGTATTGCCTTTCTTGTTGGAAGAAGATTCTTTGGCTAAATCGCAGTTTACCAATTTCGATGGTATCAAGATTCCTTTCTCTCAAGCTAACGTGAAAGAAGTGATCGATTGCAGTAATGGTTATATCTACATCTTGAGCGATTGCAACATTTCTCTCAAGAGCAAGATTCGTCCCATCCGTATCGAAGGCGAAAACTACAATGGCTGTATGAATCCTTTCAACCTGGCTACCCGCTACAAATCTTGGGCCAGCGGCGGTTACGACGTGATGCTTTATGGTAAATCGAAATTTGAAAACTTCCCCACGCAACAGTTTACGGGAACTTCATCTTCGGCTACCAACTTGTTCAATGGTACCAACTATTACATTGAGTATTTGGCACAAGTGAACTCGGTAGATTATGCTATCTATTATGTGGCTCACGACGATTATGAAGGTCATGATGGTTTGGCTTTGGAACAGAAATTGTTTATCTCGATGCCCAATCGTGCCAAGTTGAACAAGAAGAATGCCACCGACTCTGTGGCCAACAACTATTTGGGCAATGCCCGTTGTTTTGTGGGTAGTTCTTGGGCGGCTTCTCCCAATCCTGAACGTGTTCGTCTGACGCAGTGGGATTTGGATGCATCGGCTCCTACGCAGTATTTGATTGATAAAGGCGAAGTGAAAACGCCCGAAGCAAAAGTGATGACGGTTCCCACCATGGGTGAAATTACCATGTGGCTGTGCAATACCACTCGTTACAACAACGAAAACGCCGGTTTCATGTTCCTCGATTACATCGAACTGGTGCCGATTGTGAATGATTAATCTTCTTAGCAATAATAGATATGAAAGCGAAATATATTTTTATACTACTTATGATGCTTGGCTATGCTGTTTTGACAGATTTTGCCATGGCACAGACCATGACGATAGATGGGGTGGTGTTGAATGCAGAAGATAATAGTCCTGTTGTTGGTGCCACTGTCATGGTGGAGAATGATGAATCCATTCAGACCATAACAGATATTGAAGGTAATTTCCATTTAGTAGGTGTTTCACCGAATCAGAAAATGCTTCTTGTCACTTGCCTGGGAATGAAAAATACTAATGTTGAAGCGAAACAAAACATGCGGATTGTCATGATTCCGATGAAATCTTCGATAGGTGGTCTTTTGCAGGGTAAGGTTTACGATGCTGCTACAGGACGCGCCATTGCCGGAGCTTCGGTAAGTATGCCCGGTGTGGCTTCCGACTATAGCGATAACGATGGTCGTTTTCAATTGAAGAAGACGGCTGCCAATGCGGTGATTCAGGTGAAGGCACAAGGTTATGCAAGTCGTACTTTGGCTTATTTGGGTCAGACGCAGCTGGAAATCGCTTTGTACGAAGAAGGTTATATCAACGCAGAACAAAACATCGCCATGCCTTTCGACGATATCCGTAGCGACCAGATGGCGCATGCCTATTATGCTTACGATGCCAGCGGTTTCCAGAAACGTGGTGCCGTATCGGTAGAAGAACTGATGGTAGGCGGTAGCGGTGTCAATGCGGTGGCTCGTTCCGGTGCAGCCGGTAGTGGCGTGAATATGTATCTTCGCGGTTTCAACTCTTTGAATGCCAATACGCAACCTCTGATTGTTATTAACGGAATGCCGGTAGATAATCGCGCCTACGGTACCTCATTGCTCGAAGGAAATGTGTCTACGCCGCTTTCTTACATCGATGCTAAGGACGTGGAAAGCATTACGGTATTGAAAGATGGTACGGCTTTGTACGGTTCGCGTGCAGCCAATGGAGTTATCCTTATCAACACCTTGAAACCCGATCAGATGGTAACCCGCATCAATGTGTATACCTATGCCGGTTTGAACTTTGAACCTGCCAAGCAATACGACATGATGGATGCGCGTCAATATCGTTCTTATCTGTCTGAAATTATGCAGAATAGTGGTGAATATAGTCAGGAAGAAATGCAAGCTTTGCCTTATTTCGATGCCCAGAAGCCTTATATGGAAGCTTGGGGTTGGGAAGGCAACACCGACTATTATCGCTACAACCAGGAAACCGATTGGCAAGACATGGTTTTCAACAACAGCTTGAACCAGAACTACTACATCAATATTAAAGGGGGTGACGATGTGGCTACTTTCGCACTTTCTTTGGGTTTCCTCAAACATAATGGTGTGGTGACCGGTACCGATTTCTCTCGTTATACGGCTAGCTTCAACTCTCGCATCAACATGGGTAAACGTCTTACCTTGTTCTCTAACATGGCTTTCTCTTACGGAGAAAAGAACATGAAAGACGAAGGTTTGTCTGCTACCAGTCCGGTGAATATCGCTTTGAGCAAGGCTCCTTTCATGACTTCTTATGTTTACGGTGCCGACAATTTGAAAACCAAAGACTTGGAAGAAGCTGACGTGCTGGGTGTAAGTAATCCTTATTCGGCTATCAACAATATTGAGGCTGCTGCCAAGAACTATCGTTTCGAAGCTAATTTGCGTCCTCAGATTACTTTGAATAAAAACCTTAGTTTGAACGCTGTGTTCGGTCTTACTACCAACAAGACCACCGAACGTACTTTCTATCCGATGGCCGGTATGTCTTACGAAGATCATCGTTTGGGTGCCGTGCATAACAAGATGAGCCGTCGTTCATTGCGCTTCTTGCAACTCTATACCGATGCTTATGCGCGCTATCAATGGGAAGAAAGAAATGAACATCGTTTGGTAGCTACCGTAGGTGCCCGTTATCAGAGCAGCGATGTGGAAGAAGATTTGGCTTTCGGTTTCAATTCTCCCACCGACGATATGAAATCTATTGGTTCGGGCGATGCCGATTACGAAATCAACGGCGGTATGCTTAACAACTGGCGCTGGTTGTCGATGTATGCTCATGCCGATTATAGTCTCAAAAACAGATATTTGTTTGCTGCCAGCCTGTCTTTGGATGGATCGTCCAATTATGGTAAGGATGCTGCCGGTTTGCTGAAAGTGCTGAATACGCCCATGGCGCCTTTCGCTTCGCTTTCTGCCGCTTGGTTGATCAGTTCCGAAGAATGGATGCCCGAACTCTCTTGGCTCGATCAGTGGAAAGTGCGTGCCGCTTTGGGTACTTCCGGCAACGATGCTGTCAGCACTTCTTATCAGGTGTATAAATTCTACCAGCCTGCTTCATTCTTGGGCCTTTATGGTATGGTTCGCGGAAATATCCCCAACACGCAGTTGCAATGGGAAACTTCTGTCAAGAAGAATGTAGGTATGGATCTTGCTTTGTTGAACAATCGTTTGAACATCAACTTCGACCTCTACGATAACAATACCAACAATTTGCTTTGCGTCAAGACTTTGCCTTCGTCGGCCGGTATCACTTCTTACCTCACCAACGATGGTAAGTTGAACAACCGCGGTTTCGAAGTGGGTGTACAAGGTCGTTTGTTGAATGGCCCGCTGAAATGGGACATGGCTTTGCAAGTTTCTCATTACAAGAATACTTTGCTGGAATATGCCGATCAACGTAGCGTGGCTTCTTATGCCGGTGCCAATATCCTTACGCAAGAAGGTCAGCCTTTGGCTTTGTTCTATGGATATGAAACGGCTCCCGAAGTGGTATTTGCTTCGCAGGCCGATGCTGATGCAGCCAATTTGCAAACCGAAAAGAGCAATGGTCAGTATGCAGCTTTTGGCGCGGGCGATGTACATTTCATCAACCAGACCCAAGGCGATAACGTCATCGATAGCGAAGATATGGTGGTGATTGGCGATCCCAATCCCGATTTGTTCGGTTCGCTCAGCACCCGTTTGCAATGGAAACGTTTCAGCTTGAATGCGATGTTCAATTATTCTTGGGGCAATGATGTTTACAACGCCTTGAGACATCAGATGGAAGCTATGAGCAGCACTATCAATCAGACGGCTGCCGCTTTGAACCGTTGGAGTTACGAGGGTCACGCTACCACCATGCCTCGTGCTGTGTATGGCGACCCCATGGGCAATAGTCGTTTCTCCGATCGTTGGATCGAAGATGGTTCTTTCTTCAAACTGAAAACCATGACTTTGGCTTATCAGGTGCCTATCAAGGAAGGTTTCCCCATTTTGCGTGGTTTGGAAGTGTATGCCACCGCCAACAATGTCTTTACCTTGACGAATTATTTAGGTTACGATCCTGAATCGAATATGTCGCAAAATCCTTTGTACTATGGTATCGATACCGGTGCAACGCCTCAAGCGGCCAGTGTGTTGTTTGGTTTGAGAATCGCTTTGTAATCTATGAAAGGAATGCTTATGAAAACGAAGAATATAATGAAACAGATGCAGGCTGTTTGGGTTCTCTTGCTTGCTTTGGTCATGAATGCTTGTATGGAACCCACCATCAAGGAAGTATTGCTGGAAGACGATTTCTACCAGACCACTTACGACGCCGATGCGGCCGTGATGGGTGTATACAGCAAGTTTATGGATTTGGCCGACGAAGTGATTGTGTTGAACGAAGTTCGTGCCGACTTGATGGATGTTACCGATAACGCAACACCCGATATGTTGGCTTTGAGCAATCATCAGGTGAAGAACAACAACCTTTATTGCAACGCGGGTCCTTTCTACGAAGTGATTCTGAACTGTAACGAAGCTTTGGAAAAATTCGACCAGATGAAAGAAGCGCTCATCCTCGATGCCGACAACTACAACGAACGCTATGCCGACGTGATGGCTATCCGTTGCTGGACTTATCTGCAACTGGGTATTCACTATGGCGAAGTGAAATATGTGAACAGGCCTATCAACTCGGCCGAAGAAGCTTTGGATTCAAGCTTGTTCGAAACCTATACCTTGGATGCTTTGTTGCCCGTGCTGATTGCCGAAATGGAAAACCTTCCTACGATGGAAGACTACTATGTGGTGGAATTGGCCAAGAATATGGAAGCCGGTTATCAGAAGAAGATGCTCTTCATTAACAAATATTTCTTGTTGGGCGACCTTTACTTGTGGAACAACCAATACGAACAAGCTGCCCGTCAGTATTATACCTTGATGAACAAGTTCAACGAAGATGGTTACAAGTATAAAACCACTGCAGGAACTTGGCAGCAGGGTAGTACGCCCAAGGGATTCTGGGTACGCTTCTTGCGTTACAACGATGGTAATATCAGCCAGTTCCGCAATAAGTGGAAAGAAATGTTCAGTTTGCCTACCACCGATGCCGAACTCGATTATGAAATGATTTGGGTGATGAGCTACGACTATCGTTACGAACCTAATTATCCTTTCATCAAGATGTTTGCCAATACCGGTCAGGGTGAATACCAACTGAAGCCTTCGGCTTATGCCATCGACAGTTTGTGGGAAAATCAGCAACAGAGCGGTGATGGTTTGGCTTTCGACGGTCGTGGTCGTGAATCTTCTTTCGACTGGGTAAACGGACAACCCGTGGTACTGAAATATCTCTACGATTACTATCAGCATAGCGTGGACGAAGTGAACAGTACGATTCATTTGGATTACAATAATGTAGAAAATCTTTATCGTTTGGAAGGACGTTGGTTCTTGTATCGTGCCGCTTTGTTGCACTTGCGTTATGCCGAAGCGGTGAACCGTGCCGGTTATCCCAAATTGGCCACTGCTTTCCTGAACGGCGGTATCCAGTCTACCTTCAACGATAGCCGTAGCGACAAGAATGGTTGTCAATACACGGGTTGGCCCACTTATACGGCCGATGGTGCTATCGATCAGACGGTTGCTTACGAAGCTTACCCCGAACCTTATTATTTCGATGCTCGTAATGTGGATGAAGCTCATGGTGAATATCGCGGACCTTGGAGCGGACATTTGGGCTTGCGCTCGCGCGTTTATCTGAGCGGTCGTGGTGAGCCTTCATGGGCTAAGGATTATCGTGGTGATACCTTGTTGTGGCAAGCGGCTACCAATGCGGCCGACACCATGGCTTTGCGTGAAGTTATTCACATGGACTCTGTACGTTGGATCGAAGATTATCTTTTGCAGGAAGCTGCGCTCGAACTCGGTTTCGAAGGTCATCGTTGGGGCGATTTGCTGCGCGTGAGCCGTCGTCGTATGGCCGATGCGGTGGATGCACACACCGAAGAACATTCTCCGGCCAACTTGCTCAACCGTCAGGTACAACGCAAGCATCGTGAAGCAGGTTCTACCGTGCCCGAACTGACAGAATCGAACTGGTTCTTGCCGATGAATTGATATGTATTTACTCCTCATAATAACTAACTAAATTTTTAATCAAGATGAAAAAAATCTTCTCATTGGGCTTGGCAGCTTTGATGTCTGCCAGTCTTGTAGCTGCCGAACCTGCCACTTTGGTATGGAATGGTGCTGCTGGTGATTCCATCTGGAATACCGAATCGGCCAACTGGCTGGAAGGTGAAATGGCTACTCCTTGGGTAGAAGGTAGCGTTGCTGCCATTGCTCCCGACTCTTTGGGCGCAGAACTGAGATACATCAAGGTGTACGACTCTATCAACGTTGCGAACTTCTTGTTCGACTCTCCTCAAAACTACACCTTGATTTCTGCTACCGATAGCGTAGACAAAGGTGTTCATGGTGATTTCTTGTTTGTTAAGAAAGGTACTGGTACCTTGAAATTGCAAGGTCAAGATTTCTGGTTCTGGCCTGCTCAGGGTACGGTTATCGAAGCCGGTACTATTGAAGTGGCTGGTCCTGCTGCTGCTTCTAACAACATCGAAGAACAAGTACTTGGTCCTCAAGTTACTTTGAAGAATGGTGCTACGCTTACTTTCAACACCAACACCACCGATAAGCATGGTTACGAAGACATCAAGACCGACCTTATCATCGAAGATGGTGCTGAAGTAACTGTAAACTTCGACCGTAACTTGGTTCACAGCGGTAAGTTGGTAGGTGGCAAGGATGTAGTTTTCAACATGGGTTTGAAATACTTGCGCGAACACTTCATGGGTAACTGGTCTGAATTCGAAGGCCGTATCAACATGACTCCTTGGGAACCTCTGGACGGTACCGGTAACGCTTTCTTCATCATGTGTGATACTTTGGGTATCGCTGAATACGATGCTGATGGCAACTACTTGGCTACTTATCCTGCTGCTGCTTCTCCCATCGACTCTACCAAGGTGAAAGACTTGGGTTACAGCTACACCAAGCGTGTTCCTCTGGGTTATCCCAAGGCTCATATCCACTTGAACGACAAAGCTTATTTGTACACCGGTGGTAACATGTCTAACTCTGCTGCTTCTAGCGCTTATCCTTCTACCGACATTACCGTTTGTCACGTAGGTGCTTTGTCTGGTACTGCTGCTTCAGTATTGGGTGCAGGTGGTCAGCAACGTGGTTCTTTCGAAGCTAACTGGTACATTGGTGGCTTGAACACCAACGAAGTTTTCGAAGGTAAGATCGACAACTCTGGTTACAAGAAGAACGCTAAAGCTACTCACATCCACAAAGTGGGTACCGGAGACTGGCGTTTGACCAACGAAAAATTGACCAACGTAGGTAACTACTCTGTAGAAGAAGGTTCGTTGACTATTTTGGGTCAGGTTACCACTACTTCTTCAGTTATCGTTAAGGAAGGTGCTTCTTTGAAGGGTAATCCTGTATTTACTGCTGCCGGTACTGCCGAAATCAGCGGTATCCTCGAACCCGGTGACAGCACTTTGAACAACAGCATCGGTGCTATCGAGTTCCAGAATGCTAACGTTAATATCAAGGAAACTGCTGTTATCAAGATTGGTTTGGGTCAAGGTCGTTCAGACCAAGTGGTTTACTACGGTACCACTACTTTGTCTGCCGGTTCTAAGATCGAATTCTTCGTAGAAGAAAATACCGTTAAGGCTGGTGACCAATTCCGTATTTTGGTTCCTTATCAAGACAATGCTAACGCTTCTGTTTTGGACGAAGGTTGTGAAGTTATTTGCCAAGAAGGTTTGGAAATCGACTACACCAACTTGTTTGCCGATCCTCAATGGGTAGAAGGTGAAGAAAAAGCTATCTGCGGTACCATCACCGTTATCTCTAACACTGCTCAAGGTGTATATGGTAGCGAAGCTGCTAAGGTGAAGGAAATGACTCCTGCCGAAGGTGCATACGTAGGTACTTCAGGTGCTATCGTTCTTACTTACGATAAGGAAGTTTTGCGTGGTACCGGTGATATCACCGTGGGTGGCGTTGCTTTCGAACCCGTTATCAGCGAAAATGTTGTTACCATCAACTTCAAGGGCTTGAGCACCGAAGTAGAAGGTTACGAATTGATCATCCCCGAAGGCGCTATCTTGGATGCTTATGACAATGCTGCTACCAAGGCTTACAAGGCTTCTTTCTTGCTGGATAAGGTTAATCCTGCTTTCGTAGAACAATCTGTAGCTAACGATACTGAAATTTCTTGGGCTGACGGTAAGATCACTTTGACCTTCGACGAAAACGTTAAGGTTGCTGACGCTAAGGCTTTCACTATCAACAAAACTCAATGGGAAATGGTTAAGCCCGTTGCTAATGGCAAGACCATCGAATTGAACTACGTGGCTTTGAACTTCGAAACCGCTTACACCGTTAATATTGCCGAAGGTGCTATCACCGACGCTGTTGGTAACCCTGCTGCTGCTTTGACGCTCAACTTCAAGACTGCTGGTTACGACAAAACTATGGATGATTCTACCGCTTTGAATGGTAAGGCTCATACCACTTTGCCTATCGAACAATATCCTTTGACCGCTGGTGACGGTGGTGCTTATCCTCTGTGGGTACAGAACAAGGAAGGTAATTTCGCAGAAGGTACCGGTGTAACTTGGACTTCTAACAACTCTGGTAACAAGGTTATGGCTGCCTTCACCGGCGATGCTCAGGCTCTCTATGTTTGGGCTAAGGCTACCGGTAAGGAAATGCTTTTGACCATCCAAGAATCTCCTGCTGAAGCTGGTGTTGTTACTTGGAGAACCATCCGCGAAATCAACGATTGGGATTTGGGTGAAAACGAACGTCGTTTCGAATTCGCTTTGACTCCTGGTTGTCGTTTCATCAAGATTAAGCCCAGCCAGGCTTCTGCTACTTCTTCTATCATTATCACTGGTTACAAGGTTGACAACAAGCCCGTTGCTATCGAAAATGCTGATGCTTCAGAAGTAATGGCTTACCAAGTTTCTGGTGGTTTGATGTTGTCAGGTTTGACCGCTGGCAACAAGGTTGAAGTTTTCAACTTGTCAGGCAATCGCGTAGCTATGTTCCAAGCTGAAGGCACTGAACTTTATGTTCCTGCCGAAGGTTTCGTTCTCATCAAGGTTACTGCTCAAGACGGTGCCAAGGTGATGAAGGCTATCGTGAAATAATACGTTCTCCTAGAGAGAATACCGGCGCGGGCCTGACCGCCCGCGACGGAACCAATCAAATTAATTAGAGAGATTTAAAAACAAAGTATGACTATGAAAAGAATGTATCTGTGGCTGAGTATGTGTTTGCTTGGCGTATTATCGATGACAGCCCAACAGTTGGCTTTCCCCGGTGCAGAAGGTTTTGGCCGTTATGCCGTGGGTGGTCGTCATGGTAGCTTGTATCATGTTACTAACTTAAACGATTCTGGTGCCGGCTCGTTCCGCGATGCCGTATCTTCTCCCAACCGTATCATCGTGTTCGATGTGTCGGGTGTTATCAATTTGCAATCGGCGCTGGTAATGAAGAGCAACCTGACTATTCTTGGCCAGACGGCTCCCGGTGAAGGTGTGCAAATATATGGCGATCGTATTTCTTGTTCGGGTGCCAATAATGTGATTATCCGTTACTTGCGTATGCGTATGGGTATCGGTGGTACTTCCGGAGCCGATGCTTTGGGTATTTCCAATGGTAGAGATATGATTTTCGACCACCTTTCTGTTTTGTGGGGTCGCGATGAAAACTTCTCTGTTTCTTGGGATAAAAAAGGCACCGAACCTACCAATATCACCATCCAGAACTCTATCATCGGACAAGGTTTGCAGACGCACTCTTGCGGTGGTCTGATCCAGACCAATGGCGGTGTAACGCAATATCGCAACCTTTTCATCGAAAATAAAACCCGTAATCCCAAAGTAAAAGGTTTGCATCAGTATGTAAACAATGTGGTGTACAACTGGGGTAATGGTGGTTGCTATATCATGGGTGATACCGAAGCTAGTTCTTGGGCAGATATCCGTAACAACTATTTTGTGAAAGGTCCTTGGGATGGTGCTACTTCTCCTTTTACCCGCGGCACGCCTACTTTCACCTATTACGGCGATGGTAACTACTACGACAGCAATGTTAATGGTGTGCTTGATGGTTCACAAATCGGACATCCTTATTCTGGCAGTACGCAAGTGAAAGATTGGGCAAACTGGGACAACCATACTCGTCCTCAAGCTCATGCAGAAATCAAAGGCTTGATGAGCGCTCAGGATGCTTTGGCTTGGATTATCGACAGCGTTGGTCCTTGTTTGCCCGTGCGCGACCAAGTAGATCAATACCTGATTGACGAATTGAAATCTTATGGTAAGAAAGGTACCACCGATGGTATCACCACCGAACGCGATCTTCCTCATAAAGGTACCGGCGCTCTTTACGGCGGTTACAAACCTCAAGATAGCGACGGCGACGCCATGCCCGACGCATGGGAAACGGCCAACGGCTTGAATCCCAACGATGCCAGCGATGCTATGCAGATTGCCGCCAATGGTTATGCCAACATCGAAAATTATTCGTTCAGCATTGTTTCGGCTTATCCTTATGTGAAATCGCCTTCATCTTTGAGCGCAAGTGAAATCACCAAGGTGAGCATGCTTTTGAAATGGACCGATAACGCCAGCGATGAAACGTCTTTTGTTCTGGAACAATCTTCAGACAACAAGTCCTTTACACAGATTGCTACTTTGGATGCCAATGTTAATTCGTATCGTGTGGAAGGCTTGACTCCCGAAACCAAATATTATTTCCGCGTCAGAGCTTTGAATGGCGAAATTCTTTCGGTGTACAGCAACGTGCTGTCTGTTGCCACCATCGGTGATCCGGAAATGCCCAAAGTGAGTGTCAATCCCACGCCGGAACATCAAGGCACGCATGGCGTATCTTCTACGCTGAAAATGACCTGGGAAAATAAGACCAATGCTTATGGCGGCAAACTCTACTATTCGGTTTTTATCGGTACTCATCCCGATAGCCTTACACAAGTTGCCCGCAATTTATCAACGACTGCTTTTACCTACACCAAGACTTTGAGTGTAGGTAAAGTCTATTATTGGCGTGTTGATGC
>JAEIGA010002501.1_pt1 | contig 29305 bp, 20 predicted proteins | sample 9270691 | NCBI WGS metagenome assembly JAEIGA01 (sample SAMN17057246, study PRJNA624740) | gut metagenome | biome: biome; isolation source: fecal sample | host: Bos grunniens | place: China: Xizang | collected 2019
CCAAGAGAGCTGATAGTCGCTGTTCAAGTTACCTGCAAACTTCTGGAACTTCTTGTTAGCCTCGCGAACGCGCAACTTACCACCATCGGTAACATCAGCGTAACCACCGAGTGAAGGCTTGCCGTTTGTAATGTAGAGGTCACCTGCCTTGTTCTTAAGAGTAGACGCAGAAGATATCATTACAGGATTTCCTTCATTATCAAGTACAAGGTTACCGTTATTGTCTTGTTCATAAACAGCTTCAACGGGAGTCTTGCTATACTTAACAGTCTCAATAATAATTTCGTTATTATTCATATCAACACCTTTGCTATACTCTACGTAGCTATAAACATCGTCTTTATAGCGTGTGAAGTCTGTGATGTAGATATCACCGTATGAACCGCCCTTTCTGTAGAGCAACTGAATCTTACCGTTTGCGATGGTGGTTGACATATCCTTATCATAACCGTACTTATCCTTAGCGGTCTTCTCGATCTCGTTCTTGTTGTAAGAGAAGTTAACGTTTGTATTCCAACGCCAATCCTTGTTGATAGCCCAGTCGTAACCTACTGAAAGCTCGACACCCTGGTTGCGGATAATACCTGAGTTAACAGGCTGCATCTTACCGTTTGTACCTGCAATCTCAAGATATGACTTGTGCATTGCTGAGTTATAGTATGTAATGTCGACATTCAGACAGTCGCGGAAGAACTGCATCTCGAGACCGGTCTCGAATGACTTAGTCTTCTCGGGCTCGGGGATGAAGGCATTTCTTGAAGTTGAAGTTACAGTACCTGTAGCCTCATTTCTGCTAACAGCGTTGTAAACTGTATTAGGAATAGAGTTACCTACCTCAGAGTAGCTCAAACGATACTTAGCATAGCTGAACCATTTGGGAAGCTCCACGAGGTCGCTGATGATGGCGTTACCACCAAGACCGAAGTAACCATAGCTCTCATCTGTTCCAAGGTAGCTGAACTGCTTGAAGGGACGATACCAGTCCTGACGATAAGAAGCATCGAAGAAGATCTTGTCTTTCCAGCCGATTTGTGCTGTTGCAAGAGCAGCCTGGTCCCAGTTAGAGCTCTGACTCTTAGATGTAACACCTGAACCGCCATAGTTAGGCTCGAAACGGTTGATAGCATCTGAAAGTTCTGTTACGATACCGTTCTTCTGCATATCTACAGTTGCTGCACCGATATAAGTGCTGCTACCGCTACCCTTTACAGTGTGACCTACATAACCTGCAGAAGCAGAGAGTGACCAATCCTCGCCAAACTCCTTCATATAAGAGAGCATGTAGTCGGTATAGATCTCGTTTGTACGGCTGTTAGAAAGGTGATATACACCATAGCGGTACATATCAACGGGACCCCATGTAGAAGCGTAAGTATTACCCTCGCTCTTGTACTTAGAGTGGTCAATTGATACACGTGCCTGGAAGTTAAGACCCTCCATGATTCTAACGCTACCATTGAATGATGCAGAGAAACGCTCCTCGTTGCTCTCGCTGTTAATCATATTTGTCAACCAATAGGGGTTGTTGAATGTGGGACCCTGGAATGCATACTGCTGCTGAGGACCCTTGAGCAATACGTTGCCTGTTACGGCCTTGTATGTACCGTCGTCCTGCAACTGATAGTAAACCTGTGTACCGTTACCCATAGCGTCACCTGATGACAACCATGCGCCATCCATGCTGTATACGCTCTTGTAGTAGTCCATATCTACGTCACGAGGAGTAGTATACATATGATAGATGGGGTTACCTACTGTACCACCACCGACACGGTTCTTAGTCTTAGCCTGATTGTAGCTTACGTTAACACCCAAAGTGATGCGGTCCCAAAGCTTGTAGTTCTGACGGAACGCGAATGTGTTACGGTTGTAACGGTTGGTATCAAGCATACCGATTGAGTGTGAGTTAGAGTAAGATACATAAGTCTGAATCTTCTCGGTACCACCTGAAACTGAGATTGAGTTGTTTGTGTTGATACCGGTTTCATAGAACTCAGCGATATCGTCCTTAGCATAGTTACGCAAACGAACCTCGTTCACATAATCTGATGTGAAATACTGCTTGTCACCGGCTACGTTGAATATGTGTTTGCCACTGCCACTCAGCTTGCTACCCCAGCTGTCATACAACAATGAACCACCGGTAGCAGTTGTTCTGTAACCACCATAATGGTTCTGCAATTCGGGAGTAAGAAGAGGATTGTCGAATGTAGTATTTGAGTTGAATGTAACCTCCATTTTACCCTCTTTACCCTTCTTTGTGGTAATCATGACAACACCATTGGCTGCACGTGAACCATAAAGAGCCGCAGCGTTCGCACCCTTAAGCACGTTCATTGACTCGATATCGTCGGGGTTGATCATTGACATGGGGTCACTACCCTCAGTTGCACCTGAATAAGTAAGGTTGGCTGCATCGCTCACCTGACCGCGGATGCTGTTAGTCAAAGGCACACCGTCCACAACGATAAGAGGAGCGTTGTCACCCATGATTGACTTGTTACCACGGAGAGTGATCTTAGAAGCACCACCGGCACCACCGGCACTGGGAGTAATTGTGATACCTGAAATCTTACCCTCGAGTGAGTTAACAAGGTTCACATCCTGTACCTGAAGAAGGTCGGCTGCCTTAATCTGCTGAGTAGCATAGGTAAGAGACTTCTCTTTACGCATAATACCCATGGCAGTTACAACGAACTCCTCGAGCTGTGCAGTTTCCTCTTGAAGTGTGAAGTTAAGAACACCGCCGTTCCATACAAGGTCCAAAGTGTTGTAACCCATCATCTGGGCACGGATTGTAGAACCTTTCTTCACGAAGTCGAGTGTGTAGTTACCATCAAAATCGACTTGGCAAGAGTTTGTAGTACCCACAACAAAGACGATAGCACCGAAAACCGGATCACCATAGCTATCAAGGACAGCACCCTTGACAACTCCACCATCTTGTTGCATCACATTTGTTTCGGCAATTGCTTGAGGAGCAATTCCGCTAAGCGGAAGCGCAAAAAGAGCTGCCGCCAACAGTGAAATTCCAACTGTTTTGAGTTTCATAAATTATAAATTTTTAGGTTGTTAGATCTGTACGTTCAGAGCCCCGCGCACGAATAAAATCGTGCCATTTGAGGCTTTTGCACGCGTCACACAATAATCAAATTTGTCAAAAGTACACATTTTTTTTTATTGCTTAACTTTTTTCCCCCTTTTTTTTTGCTCTCGTCGCATTTTTAACGATTCGCCCCGCAAGACTTAAATACAGCAGATATAGCACCTTTCAAACGATTTGTTACTAATATCGATAAAATTTGTACAATTGGCAAAAAATAACCAATTTTGCAACATCAAAATATTACATTTGTAAAAAATTGATTTTTTCCCGGATATTCCACTATTTCAAAATATTTTTACATAAAAAGAGAGCATGAAGCAAAAGAGAGCATGGAGCTGGATTCCGACACTATATTTTACCGAAGGACTACCCTATTTTGCGGTCAACGTAATATCAGTCATTTTATATAAAAGGATGGGGATTGACAACGCCTCCATCGCACTATATACAAGCTGGCTATACCTGCCTTGGGTAATAAAACCGTTCTGGAGTCCGATTGTGGATATGCTGCGCACGCGACGCATGTGGATAGTGGCCACACAGCTTTTCATGGGTGCCCTGTTGGCATCTATTGCCTTTCTTATTCCGGTCAACGATTTCTTCAGATGGACCATGTGCCTCTTTTGGCTGCTGGCTTTCAGCTCGGCAACACACGACATAGCTGCAGACGGCTTTTATATGCTTGGTCTTGACGAGGAGCAACAATCTTTCTTCACAGGCATAAGAAGCATATTCTACCGCATAGCAACGATTTTCGGGCAGGGAGTGCTCATAATCCTTGCCGGCCGTTTAGAGGTTATGACCGGCAACACAGCCATTGCATGGAGCATCACATTCTTTATAATGTGCGCACTGCTGACAGCCCTTGGACTATACCATTGGAAGGCACTTCCTACCCCCAAAAAAGACATCTCACGCAACATCGACAGCCTAAAGGAGGCTGCAAAGAACTTCATACATATTATAATAACATTCTTCAAAAAACCCGAGATTGTCCCGGCAGTACTCTTCATGCTGTTGTTCAGACTTCCCGAGGCGCAATTGGTAAAGATGATCAACCCCTTTCTGCTCGACAGCAAAGAGGCAGGCGGCCTTGCACTGACAACTGAACAGATAGGAGTGACTTACGGCACTATAGGAGTGATAGGACTTATAATAGGCGGCATTGCAGGAGGAATATGTATCTCGCGCAAAGGACTGAAACATTGGCTGTGGCCTATGGTGGTAGCAATCTCGCTGCCCAACATCGTATATGTCTATCTTAGTTTCGCACAACCCGAGAGCCTGTTCGTGATAAACAGCTGCATATTTGTCGAGCAGTTGGGATATGGTTTCGGCTTCACCGCATATATGGTATACCTATTATATTTTGCTCAGGGCGAATACCCCACTGCGCACTATGCCATATCAACCGCATTCATGGCACTTGGAATGATGCTGCCCGGAATGGTATCGGGTTACATACAGGAGGCTATAGGATATGGCAATTTCTTCATTTGGGTTATGATTTGCTGCGTAGCCACATTCGTAGTATCGGCATTCCTGAAAATTGACCCGAAGTTCGGCAAAAAATAACCGAGACAGGGTGTTAAAGCAGCAGATAACACCCTTAATATTTAAAAGTTGGGTACAAATTCTTCATATTACAAATATTATACCTATCTTTGAAATATACTTCATATTTCCGGCTCATCCGGAACTATCATTGAGTTAATGCCCGAAACAACTAACAACACATAAAACAGCTATGAAAAAAGTAAAAGTTATCGTTGCGTCACTGCTCTTTGCAATGGGAGCACAGGCGCAAACCGACTACATCCATGGTCTTTCGGTATGGTTCGACAAGCCTACCACACTTAAAGGACAGCAAATATGGTATAACGGACGCCCCGACCTTTGGGCAGGCAAAGAGAAGCCCGAAGGTGCCGGTGATGCAGGTGCAAACCCCGACCCCGAATGGGAATCACAGTCACTACCTATAGGTAATGGCAGCATCGGAGGTAACATATTCGGTTCAATCGAGGCAGAGCGCATCACATTCAACGAGAAGACGCTGTGGCGAGGTGGTCCTAACACCGAAGGAGGAGCCGCATATTATTGGAATGTAAACAAGGAATCGGCACACCTTTTGAAGGATATACGCCAAGCCTTCACCGATGGAGACGACGAGAAGGCGGCACGCCTGACACGCGAGAACTTCAACAGCCCTGCGCAGTATGAAGTATACAACGAGAAGCCTTTCCGCTTCGGTAACTTCACCACCATGGGCGAATTCTACATTGAGACAGGACACAACCTGCTGAAGATGGGCGAATACAAACGTATCCTGTCGCTCGACTCGGCACTTGCAGTGGTACAATATGAGCGCGACGGAATCAAGTTCGAAAGAAAGTATTTTACATCGTACCCCGCCAATGTCATGGCAATAAAGTTCTCGGCCGACAAAAAGGGTGAGCAGAACCTTACACTAAGCTATGCCAAGAACCCCGTATCAGAGGGCAAGATGGAGAGCATCGGCAACAATGGGTTGATTTTCAAGGGCGTACTCGACAACAACAAGATGCAATACACCCTAAGAATACATGCCGAAGCCAAGGGCGGAACTGTAACAAACAGCAACGGCTGCATCAAGGTCGTTGCAGCTGACGAGGTATATTTCTACATCACAGCCGACACCGACTACAAAATCAATTTCGACCCCGACTTCAACGACCCCAAGACATATGTAGGCGTTAACCCCGACGAGACAACAGAGGCTTGGATCAACAGCGCAGTAGCCAAGGGATACGACAAGCTCTTTGAGGAGCACTACAACGATTATGCAGCACTCTTCAACCGAGTAAGCATCGACCTCAACCCCAACGCACCCACAACATTGGAGTTCCCCGGCGTGGCAAACATGTCGACACCCGACCGTCTGAAGAGCTACCGCACAGGAAAGCCCGACAACGGACTCGAGGAGCTATACTATCAGTTCGGACGCTATCTTCTTATTGCAAGCTCGCGCCCCGGCAACCTGCCTGCCAACCTTCAGGGTATGTGGCACAACAACGTCGATGGCCCATGGCGTGTCGACTACCACAACAACATCAACCTTCAGATGAACTACTGGCCCGCATGCGCGACCAACCTCGACGAGTGCGTATTACCCCTCGTTGACTTCATCCGCACACTCATCAAGCCCGGTGAGAAGACCGCCAAGGCCTATTTCGGAGCACGCGGATGGACTGCAAGCATATCGGGCAACATCTTCGGATTCACAGCGCCCCTCGCGAGTCAGGATATGTCGTGGAACTTCAACCCCATGGCAGGACCTTGGTTGGCAACACACATCTGGGACTACTACGACTACACACGCGACCGCAAGTTCCTCAAAGAGGTGGGATACGATATCATCAAAAGCAGTGCCATATTCGCTGTTGACTACTTGTGGAAAAAAGAGGACGGCACATACACAGCAGCACCCTCTACATCGCCCGAGCATGGCCCTATCGACCAAGGCGCTACATTCGTACATGCAGTTGTACGCGAAATACTTCACAACGCGATAGATGCAAGCAAAGTTTTGGGAACAGATGCCAAACTGCGCAAAGAGTGGCAGAATGTACTCGACAAACTTGCTCCCTACAAGATCGGTCGCTATGGCCAGCTTATGGAGTGGAGCAAAGATATCGACGACCCCAAAGACGAGCACAGACACGTGAACCAGCTCTTCGGCTTGCATCCCGGACACACCATATCACCTGTTACCACACCCGAACTTGCCGAGGCTTCGAAGGTTGTTCTGGTACACCGTGGTGACGGCGCAACAGGCTGGAGCATGGGCTGGAAACTTAACCAGTGGGCACGTCTGCACGACGGTAACCATGCTTACACCCTCTTCGGCAACCTATTGAAGAACGGTACACTCGACAACTTGTGGGATACACACGCTCCCTTCCAGATTGACGGTAACTTTGGCGGAACAGCCGGTATCACCGAGATGCTTATGCAGAGCCACATGGGCTTCATACATCTGTTGCCCGCACTGCCCGATGCTTGGAGCGAAGGCTCAATCAAGGGTATATGTGCAAAAGGCGGTTTCGACGTAGACATCGAATGGAACGAAGGCAAGCTCACAAAGGTTGTTGTAACCTCGAAGAGCGGCACACGTTGTAACCTCAGATATGGCGACTCTACACTCTCTTTCGGCACAAAGAAAGGAAAGAGCTACAACATTGAATTGAAAGACAACAAGCTTGTAGTAAAATAAGCCGACACATTTCCATTCGGGTGCGAAGATATTTCAAAAAAAGATAGTATCTTCGCACCCGAATCATATATACCATAGAAAATGATACTTATAGCAGACTGCGGCTCTACAAAAACCGACTGGGTATTATATGACAATGTAACGAGTTCCATTGTCACAAGAATAAAGACACAAGGTCTTAACCCCACTCTGCAGAGCAGCGAAGAGATTTACAACATACTTTGCAACGAAATAGCTGACGAAATAGACACCGACGCACCCGAGAAGATATATTTCTACGGTGCCGGGTGTGCCTATGACGAGGCGAACGAACGCATAACAAGTGCCCTTAAAAAAGTATTCAGGACCAACGATATTGAGATAAACAGTGACCTCCTTGCTGCAGCACGTGCACTATGTGGCCACGAAGAGGGCATTGCATGCATCCTTGGCACAGGCTCAAACTCATGTCTTTTCAATGGCAAGGAGATTATAGACAACACCCCATCATTAGGTTATATATTGGGCGACGAGGGTAGCGGTGCATCGTTGGGGCGCCGTCTGGTGAGCGACTGCCTGAAGAAACAGCTCTCGCCTGCCATGGCCAACAAGTTCCTTACACAATACAACCTTACAATACCGCAGATATTGGAGCATGTGTATCACAAGCCACTGCCCAACCGCTATTTAGCGCAATTCGCACCCTTCTTGGCACAGAATCGCAAGGATGCCGAAATCAAAGCCCTGCTGAAGCACTGTTTCAAACTATTCTTCCAGCGTAACACAATGGTATACCGACGCTCATGGCTGCCTATACATATTGTAGGCGGCATTGGAATAACCTTTGCCGAGGAGCTTAAAGAGACAGCCGAGAGCCTTGGACTTTCAATAGGCAACATTGTAGAGAGCCCCATGAACGGCCTAATCGAGTATCATAAGTAAAACTACAGAAATTTATTACAGTAAGGCAAAACTACTTACTGAATATTACAAAAAGACAGCATGAGGCTCTTTGAAGAGCCTCATGCTGTCTTTGTAACCCTTGAAGGATTATATTCACTTGACGTAGACTTTCTCGCCATTGACAATATACAATCCCTTGACAGGTGCCTCTACCTTATTTCCTTTTATATCGTAGATTGCATCACTTTTCATAGTCTCCTTTATATCATCAATACCGGTTGTGGTCTTTGCATAATAAATTTGCAGGGTAGAACCTGAATCTGCCCCCCCGGTCCAGAATGCCAACCTGTTATCGCGGTTGTTCACCTTGTTCGAAGGAGTACCCTTCTCATACATATAAGCATGTGATACATCCTTTGATCCCAAGCTTGTAGAGTTTTCGAACATCCAAAGATCGGTATTGCCGCTTCTGATGGCATCTACAGGCTGCATTGTAGGAAAAGAAGAGCCACCACTGTCGCCATACATCTGTGTGGGTGCTGCAAGTACTTTACCGGCGCCTTCCTGCATATTATACAGGCGGTAGCCATCCTCGTCGTTTCCTGTAAAGCACCATAGCTGCGACTTGTTTTCGATATCGACAACCGTATTGTCTAGAGCTATATAATTGGCATTACCATTTGTAAGAACGTATCCCTGCTGGCCTATCTGGATTGTATACCAAGTGGTTCCATCGGCAAAATTTCCATTCTCAATGGTAGTTGTTGTATAGCGTGTAGGTTTCTCGGGCTCCTGATATGTTCCCTCTTCGATGAAGAGTCCTTCAATCTCTACATCTCCACACATACACTTTGCAGGAATAACGATTTCATCGTTCTCATCGAACTGCTGACGCTCGAGGAAGAGTTTCTGCCACTGCACGTTGCCGTTGACAATACTGTCGCCCTGCAGGTTATATCCATACTTGACTATTACACCTCCATATTCAAAACCGTTCTCGGGATTCATCCTAATCCTGAATTCCTTGCCGAAAGGTGCCTGATAGGTAACAAGGCGTTCGCCGTCTACAGCCGAAAGAACCTCGCCGTTGCGATTGGCATCGTTGACATTACAGTAGTCGCCATGTACATTCAACATAACATCGATAATACCACCACCGTTTTCTATGATAGAATTGGACTGGTCCATACAGCCGGCAGGGTCTATGCTGTTCCAATCCACCTTGTATCTCATACGATATACGCCATTCTTGACATCTGAAGGTATCTTGAACGAAGGCATCTTCAGTGTATTTCGCGCATTGCCGGTCAATGTAGTTCCCGCACTATTCACACCTTTTGAATCGTCAGTTCCACCGTAGAATGAGAATGATACCAAATCACTTCCTTCTGCTATTGACAAATCGTCGTTTACATTAGCATTGAATTTACCGTCATTTGAATAATCCACATACGCATAAGCATGCATCCAACCACCGGTATATGCCACACTGGGGATTACAGTCTCACCTGCCTTTACAAGCAACTGTTCGGCTGTCATATCAACATAGACGGTATTGGGTGTTGCAGGCGACGATATTGTCTGTATCGCGCTCCCGTTTGCCTGCAATTTGACAGAGTTCAAACGACGGTCGCTGCGTGTATACTCCTGTTCCTCACCCATAGCAGTCTGATAGTAGCCATATATGAGTTCCGAAGAGGGGTCGTTATTCACCTTAATATCATCGATATAACATATTGCATCCTCGGTGTAGTTGTGGGGCGATTCACAGTCGGGAACAACAACCAGACTATATATATCAATGCCACCGTTACCCTTGATAGGGAGCACTACATCCTGCCATTTGTCGGCACCTATATCTGTTGTAGACATTGCCCAGAACTGCTCGGTCTGGGGCGACTGATCCATACGCTCGGTGCGTTTACCCAAACCTACAACCATAACACGGCCACCGTAAGGACGATACACCTTTACATGCAGATACTTTGTCGTTGTTGTAAGTTCAAATGTAGTGTTAAGGTCGACACGGACACCGAAAGTATTGCTTCCAAAACGTGAACGCTGTACTGCAAGTATCTTTGAGGAAGCATTGGGCGCCTCACCCAGCTGATCATCGACATATTGCAGATGATTGTCTATTACGGCATAGTTTCCGCTAAGTGCACCGGTGCGGAAAGGCGATGCCTCCCATGTATCATAAACACCCAAAGACTTATAATCCTGTCTCTCGAATGTCACCTCTGTCTGCGCAAATGCAACCATTGGCAATGCAAGGGCAGCAAGTGCAAATAATTTACTGTACTTCATAATTAATCCAATGATTTACATTAATAAATACCAACTTTGCTTATAAGAGGACAAGCCTTGCTGTCCTCAATGACAATGCGCACGGCTTTTGCTTTGAAACCGCTTCCGTAACTGTCGGATGTACTTCCATGGAGAGGGATAATTCTCTTGTAACCCACAGTTGTTGTCTCTACATTTGAAGCGCGGCGTGTCCAGTTATTGCCATCCTCGCTTGTCTCAATATGGAATTTCTTCACACGCTGTCCCTTGGCTATGTACTCCATAATCTCGACGTAACGTACAGTCTGTGCATTGTCCCATGTAAGCGTAATTGTATTCTCAATCACTCCGTCATTCGATGCCCAGTAGGTATCCTTATTGCCGTCGTTCATGTTTGCAGCCTCATAGTTACGGCCGGCACCTGCTGTACGTGTATCGCTAACTGTAATCCTTGCCTTGAGGGCAAGGTCGTTGCCCAAACGGTCTTCTATGAGCTTACCCATTCCGACAAGTGAATTGACCGAAGCTTGGGGAAGGATACCGGCTTTATTTGGGGGAATATTAAGAATAAGTGTTGAATTGCGGCCTACTGTCTCAAGATACATCTGGAAGAGACGCTCCGAAGTGAGTGGCGACTCTCCGTCGTGATAGAACCATCCCTGATTTGTTGCTTTGGCATCACTCTCACCCGGCAACCAGTACCAACCATTTTCTGTTCCATACATACCGTTGCTCTCGGGAGAGTAGTCGCGGTTCTCGGGCGACCAGTTTGTCTGTCCTGCCCAACCAGCCTCGTTACCAATCCAGCGTGCTTCACCACCAACACCCCACATTACGCAATCGGGGCACACTTTGTGTATGCTGTCGCGCAGGTTAGGTACATCGTAATAGGTTGCGCGGTCGACATTGACAGTGGTGTTGCGACCACCGTAGTAACCGCTACCGCCGTTTGCACCGTCGAACCACATCTCGAACTGGTCGGTACCATAAGCTGCAAGCTCGGCACACTGACGAAGGAAAACATCCTTTACATATTTATCGGTTCCATAGTGTACACTGTTACGGTCCCAAGGAGATACATAGAAACCATATTTAAGTCCCAAATCCCTTGCAGCATCGGCAAAGTCGCGGGGGATGTTTACTGCACGGCCATACTCATTGCCCGAGTTTGTCACATTATGTTCAGTAGTCTCTGTGGGCCACAAGCAGAAACCGTCGTGATGCTTTACAACTGCAATACCACCACGCATACCTGCCTGTTTGGCAACCTCGAGCCATTGGCGGGGGTTAGGAGCTGCAGTAGGAGCAAATCTCTGACGATTCTCATCGCCATTACCCCACTCGAGTCCTGTATACGTATTCATACCATAGTGGAAGAATGCATAGAACTCTGTCTCTTGCCACTTAAGCTGTCGTGGGTGAGGCACAGGGTGCACTTCTACCGGCTCATTGTCGGGATTGGCCGGAATCTCATTCTTAAGTTCAAGCTGCGCCGAAACTGCCGTAGGGAAGAAAAGCCCTGCCAACAGCATCGGTTTTAACAGTTCTGAAATTTTTCTCATAAGTACTATTGTTTAATAAAATTTATTGTTCTGCGCGTTTTGTGCATAGTATGCTTACATTATTCAAAAATGGATAAATAATATTAATGGGCAAAATAACCAAAGTTGATTTTATATTTTTTTAACATACTCTTTCACTCTTATAGGAATTTCATCTGATATTCAACGTGAATGAGGCAAGTACAAAACAATAAAAAACATCTGTTCAATTTCTCGAACAGATGTTACATGGAAAATGGAATTGCTCGCTAAGATTTCTCAATCTTGAGAATTCCCCTACTTGCTATTTCTAACTTTTCGTATCGTTCAATAAGCCGTGGCATACGCGAAAGACGCATGGACAGGCGCATAAGACAATCATTGTCGAACACCTGCTCCACCACCTTAGGCTCCTCTTCCTTGACAACGCGCAATACATCATTGAGCAGTTCATAAGGAAAGCGCAGCACTATCTCGTCGTTAATGGTCTTTTCAATATGCTCCACCGAGTCGAGTGCTTCGGCTGCAGCTATCCTATAAGCAACTATCAAGCCACTTGTACCCAATTTTACACCGCCAAAATAGCGTACCACAATCACAAGGACATTCGTAAGTTCCTTGCTATGTATCTGCCCAAGAATGGGCTTTCCGGCAGTTCCCGAAGGCTCACCGTTATCATTGGCACGCTCCTGCTCGCCACGCTCTCCCAAGCGGTAGGCATAACAGACGTGTCGGGCATCGTAGTACTTCTTCTGATAGGCCTCGACATGCTCCTTAACCTCTTCGACCGTCTTTACAGGAATGGCAAAAGCGAGGAACTTGCTCCGCTTTTCGGAGTAAGTTCCCTCGCCGGCTATATCTATTGTCTTATATACGTCCTCGGGTAACATTACGAGAGTTTATGTATTACAAGTCCCGAGCGCAGTTTAGGCTCGAACCATGTTGTCTTTGGAGGCATTATATTGCCTGTATCGGCAATATCCACCAACTGTTTCATCGATACGGGATAAAGCGCCAAGGCCGCCTTCATCTCACCGCTGTCAACACGACGCTCAAGCTCGCCAAGACCGCGTATTCCACCTACGAAATCGACACGTTTGCTTGTTCTGAGGTCTTTTATACCCAATATCTTATCGAGTATCAGATTCGATGATATTGTAACATCGAGCACACCTATGGGATCGCTGTCGTCGTATGTACCGGGCTTGGCTGTGAGACTATACCACACACCCTCGAGGTAGAGTGCAAAGTTGTGCAATGCACATGGCTTGTATATATCCGAGCCTTTGGCCTCAACCTCGAAATCGGCACTCAGGGCATCAAGGAACTGAGCCGCGCTAAGGCCGTTAAGGTCTTTTACCACACGATTGTAGTCGATGATTGTCAGCTGGCTTGAGGGGAAACATACAGCCATGAAATAGTTGTACTCCTCGTTGCCTTTGTGAGCTGGATTATTGTCGGCCTTCTCTTTTCCGACAAGCGCAGCAGCTGCCGAACGATGATGTCCGTCGGCAATATACAGCGCAGGCATCGACGCAAACTCTTCTGTAATGACTCGTATATCATCATCATTATCTATCACCCACAACTGATGGCGGAATCCATCGAGTTGCGCGGTAAAATCGTATTCGGGAGCATCTGTCACATATTTTGCAACAAGAGCATCGAGAGCATCGTTGTCGGGATAGGCGAAAAAGACCGGCTCGATATTGGCATCGTTCACACGCACATGTTTCATACGGTCCTCTTCCTTATCCTTGCGGGTGAGCTCATGCTTCTTGATTACTCCGTTCATATAATCATCTACATACGCACATACAACAAGACCATACTGGGTCTTTCCATTCATAGTCTGCGCATATATATAGTACTGCTCTTTATCGTCCTGCACGAGCCATCCCTCTTTTTGGAACTTCGCAAAGTTCTCGGCAGCCTTTGCATATACCTGAGGCTCGTGCTCGTCGGTACCAACCGGGAAATCAATCTCGGGACGGATAATATGATAGAGCGACATTTCGTTGTCACCGGCCTCGGCACGCGCCTCGTCAGAGTTCAATACGTCATAGGGACGGCTCTGAACCTTCTCTACAAGGTTTTTGGGAGGACGCACTCCCTTAAAAGGTTTTACAACAGCCATATTATTGTTATATTATGCAGCACACCGCGGTGTGCTGCTTCTCTTTAATTACTTGTTTACTCTGAAACGTTCGTTTCCATTCTCAAAGAAGTCGACAATCTGCTTTGCTGCAGCAATTCCGGCATTTACATTAGCTTCGGCTGTCTGCGCACCCATCTTCTTGGGAGTGGCAAAGAAGCGTCCTTCGAACTTTGCAAATTCATCCAAAGCATCGGGAGCGACATCTGTCACATACTTGATATCGGGACGTGCCGCCATTACCTCGAGCAACTCAGGCTCGTTGATAACCTCTTTACGCGCTGTATTCACAAGCAATGCAGGCTTGGGCATTGAACCAACGAGAGCAGCACCAATTGAGTGTTTTGTCTCGGGAGTCGCAGGGATATGTATTGAAACCACATCACATGTGCTGTAGAGTTCCTCAACGGTATCAACGCGTTTCACACCATCGGCATCAACAATCTCTTGGGGCGTGTAGCAGTCGTAGATGTATATATCCATTCCAAAGCCTTTGGCAATTCGACCCACATTGCGGCCTACGTTACCATAGGCATGGATTCCCAACTTCTTGCCTTTAAGCTCGGTTCCCGATGTTCCGTTATACATATTGCGGCAAGCATATACCATCATACCGAAAGCAAGCTCGGCTACCGCATTTGCATTCTGTCCGGGGGTGTTCATCACACACACATTGTGCGCAGTTGCAGCTGCAAGGTCGACATTGTCGTAACCTGCACCGGCACGCACGACTATCTTAAGATTCTTGGCTGCTGCAAGCACATCCTCATCTACCTTATCACTGCGGATTATCACTGCGTCCACATCGGCAACAGCATCCAGCAACTGCTGTTTATCGCTATATTTTTCGAGCATGCACAACTCATAGCCGGCACCCTCTACTACCTCTTTTATACCCTTTACGGCAACAGCGGCAAAGGGTTTTTCGGTTGCAACAAGTATCTTTTTCATTGTCTGCCGCATCAATTAATGGTTCTTCTGAAAATCTTTCATACACTCGACAAGGGCCTGCACAGCCTCGAGAGACAATGCATTGTAGCACGATGCACGGAAACCGCCTATTGAACGGTGACCCTTGATACCTACCATGCCCTTAGACTGTGCATAAGCCATGAAATCAGCCTCAAGTTCCTTATACTCGTCGGCCATTACAAAGTCGATATTCATAAGCGAACGATCCTCTACTGCAGCTGTTCCACGGAAGAGAGGGTTGCGGTCAATCTCGCCATAAAGAAGCTCGGCACGCTCAAGCGCACGGCGCTGCATCTCTTTCACACCACCCTGTGCCTTAATCCAACGCAAATTCTGCATTGCAGAATAGATGGGCAATACGGGAGGAGTATTGAACATTGAACCGCCTTCGATGTGTGTACGATAGTCGAGCATTGTGGGGATTGTACGTGACACTTTGCCAAGAGCATCATTCTTTACGATAACGAATGTCACACCCGAGGGAGCAAGATTCTTTTGCGCTCCACCATAGATGCAGGCATATTTGCTTACATCGACAGGACGTGAGAAGATATCCGATGACATATCGGCAATGAGGGGTACAGGAGAGTCAATATCTGTACGGATTTCTGTTCCGTATATTGTATTGTTCGTTGTTATATGGAAATAATCGGCATCTGTGGGAATGACATAATCCTTAGGAATGTAGCAATATGTCTTATCCTTAGACGATGCAACCTCGACAGCCTCACCGAAATTCTTGGCCTCTTTCAACGCCTTATTTGCCCAAGTACCTGTATTCAGGTAAGCAGCCTTCTTGTTCAGGAAGTTATAAGGTACCATACAGAACTGCATACTTGCACCACCACCAAGGAAAAGCACCGAGTAACCCTCGGGAATATCGAGCAGCTCTTTGAACAGAGCGACAGCCTCATCCAACACTGCCTGAAAATCCTTGGAACGGTGACTGATTTCAAGAATCGACAAACCCGAGCCATTTAAATCAAGCACTGCTTTTGCTGTATTCTCAATAACCTCACGCGGCAAAACCGAAGGACCGGCATTAAAATTAAATTTCTTCATATATTCTTGTGTTTCAATTAATACTCTATCTTAAATAAAAGTATGTGCTGCACAAACAGCACATACACAGCTGCGAAGTTAACATTTTTTTTATTAACTTTATTATTTTCAGACTTTTTTTCACCGTTTTAATGAAAAAAGAGTAAAAATAGCACATTGCAACGGGAAATGTGCAGACAAAAAACTATTTTATCACCACATTCCCGACTATATGAACAAAATTATCCCCTTACCGGTTCTACAACAGTCTTCAAACCTTTGATTTTTTCCCCGTTGAGCAGCTTTATTGCCTCACGCGCAGCGGAACGCTTCACTGCGACATAGGCATAACGCTCGAACAGCGCAATTGCACCTACATCCTCGCGCCTCAACTGCGCCTTTTTCATAAGAAAACCAGCAATGTCGCCACGGCTTATCTTATCGCGCTTCCCCTTACCAATATACAAAGCCATCCATGAGGGGATTTCGGGCAGAGTGAGTTTCTTTGGCAATTTAAACTCCTTGATATCCTCGGGCACAAAATCGGGCAGGTCGTGATTGTGAAAAGCTATCATATAGATAGCACCGCCTGCGTCCCATCGCGCAGTACGTCCGTTACGGTGCGTAAACACCTCATTCGTCATAGGTCGCTGATAGTGAATGACATGACGCACATCTTTTATATCCAGTCCGCGTGCTGCGAGGTCGGTACTTACAAGGATATTGGCACATCCGCTCGAAAAGCGGTAAAGCGCAAGTTCACGATCTTTCTGCTCGAGCGCACCATGATAGGCCGAAACGACAAGCCTGTTCTTGGCAAGAAACGAACGCACCTCTTCGACCGTCTCGCGGAAATTACAGAAGACGATTGCAGGCTCGTCGGCAACGGCACACAGCAGATTATACAGTGCCTGCAGCCTCTCTTCGTGCACCGTAGTGACCTTATAGAAGGACATGCGTCCGGTAGGATTATCGTCGCTGCCGCGAAAATCGAGGCGCTTTATATCCTCTGCACCTGCAAACTCGGGAATTTCATCGCAGTCGGTAGCCGACAGCAAGAAACGCGAGACAACATCGGGCAACAACCCAAGTAGCTGCTGCATCTCGTCGCAGAAACCCATCTCGAGACACTTGTCAAACTCATCTATGACAAGCAGTTTGCAAAGTTCTGTAGAAAAGGCACCCTTTGTAAGATGATCAATAAGACGCCCGGGAGTACCCACAACCACGCAAGGCGAACTGTTCTGCAACAGGGCAAGCTCCTCGTGCATGGGGCGGCCGCCATAAAGCGCAACCATACGAAATGCGGCATTCATAGGACGCCACACCTCGGATATCTGCTTGGCAAGCTCACGCGAGGGCACAATTATTACAGCCTGAACAGCGCCTGCCGCAGCATCGAGCCTCTCGAGCATAGGCAAAAGATAGGCCAAAGTCTTACCGCTGCCCGTAGGCGAAAGCAACACCATGCTGTTATTATCGCGGCAATGCTCCACCGCACACTTTTGCATTGCGTTAAGTTCTTCAATACCCAATTTACGCAATGCCACATCCAGTATTCTTGTATTTTCCATAATCCCTACAACTAAAAATCTGTTTTAAACCAAAGAGATTTCTCACTCTTTATTGCATCAAGGAGCTTTGCTGCCACCTCAACCATATCCATATTCTCTGCTGCTACGTTCCTTGTCTCGTCAAACTCGCCATCAATCTTTTTGAACAGCTGCGGCTCTGTGGAATAGCCCGTCGCAATCTTAGGACCCCAAGGAACCATAGCAGGGCCACCTTTCGGCTCAATATATTTCCAATCACCATAAATCAGCGAGAGTGTATGGTTAGAGGCCATCTCAACAGCAAAAGGACGTCCGCCACAGGAATCACCAAGCCAAACAGCAAGTTCATCGGCATTGCCATCCGAAGAGAGGCTGTCACACCCATTCAAGCCTATAAGCTTAGCCATTGCCTCGAGAAAATCTATCTGTGACACAAGAGCCCCGCTGATGCCCGAAGGCTTCACTTTCGCAGGCCAATGCACAATAAACGGCACTCGTGTACCTGCCTCAAAAGCACTGTATTTGCCACCACACAGACCGCCCATGGGAGAGTGCTCACCAACAAGCTGCTCGGCACCATCGTCATAGCCGTCGTCGAGTACAGGCCCGTTATCGCTCGTAAGCACAATGAGCGTATTGTCGAGCAATCCCTGTTGCCTGAGTGCACGCACAATCTCGCCCACACACCAGTCGAACTGAGCAATGGCATCGCCACGCATACCCATGCTGCTCAGTCCACGAAACCTTTCGTGCGGAAAACGCGGCACATGCACATCGTTTGTAGCAAAATACATAAAGAAAGGAACATCGGCGTTCTTCTCTATAAAATCGACTGCCTTTAGAGTTATACTGTCGGCTATATTCTCATCTTTCCAAAGGGCATTTCCCCCACCCTTCATATAACCGATGCGTCCGATACCATTGACTATGGACATATCGTGCCCATGCGAGTGTCTTTGATTATAGAGCAGCCGGGGGTTATCGCGTCCGGTAGGCTCGCCATCAAAATTTCTCTCATAACTCACATAGATAGGAGCCGAGGCATCGTAATTGGCAACCTGTCCGTTCTCAATGAAGACACAAGGCACTCTGTCGGCCGTTGCAGCCATTATATAGGAGTAGTCGAAACCTATATCTGCAAGAGCCGGCGTCAGAGGCTTATTCCAGTTCTGTCTGCCACTCTCGGCACCCAATCCCAAATGCCATTTTCCAAAGGCGGCAGTCGCGTAGCCTGCATCCTTAAAAGCATCGGCGACGGTATATTGGCTCGGAGAGATTATCATGGCCGCATCACCGGCTGCGACATCGGTGCCACTCTTGCGCCACGGATATTCACCGGTGAGCAGAGCATAGCGCGAAGGGGTGCTTGTTGAGGCTACCGAATGGGCATTTGTAAAGCGCAGACCACCTTTGGCAAGAGAATCCGCATTGGGAGTAGCCACCCCCTTTGCACCATAACATCCCAAATCGCCATATCCCAAATCATCGGCATATATCAGCACCACATTGGGCCTTTCGCACTCTTGCGCGACCGAAAAGGCCGGAAAAGCACAAAACAACGGCAAGAGTCCCCATTTAAAACTTCCTTTCATCGAATAGCACATTTTTCAGTCAGCGAAGTTAAGCATTTTGTCTCATTCTGCGAAACGACTGCCTACAAAAGAGAAAAACTGCCAAATTGACACAATAATTCGTATAAAAAAACTACCTTTGCCGAGTTTTTGTCACATAAAACCACTTGGCAAACTATTTGTTATAGATTTATAAACAAACGAACAACGATCATGAGCAATAAAGAGAAAAATATCGAAGAGAATGAGATTCTTAACGAGAACGTTGCAGAAAACGCAGCGGCACAGCAGGAAGAATCATTGACAGGCGAGGAACAACAGCGCAGCGAATTGGACGAGGCGAACGAAAAGATAGCAGAGCTCAACGACAAATATCTGCGTCAGGTTGCCGAGTTCGACAACTACCGCAAACGCACAATGAAAGAGAAAGCCGAGCTTATCAAGAACGGTGGCGAGCGTGTAATGGAATCGATACTGCCCGTGCTCGATGACTTTGAACGTGCATTGCAGAACATGAGCAAAGACGAGAATGCAAAAGAGATACTTACCGGTATCGAATTGATATATAACAAATTCACAAGCATCTTAAAGCAGAACGGTCTTCAGAAGATTGAAACCGAAGGCAAAGACTTCGACACCGATTATCACGAAGCGATCGCAATGGTACCTGCACCGGCCGAAGAACTGAAGGGCAAAGTGCTCGACTGTGTTCAGACAGGTTACATGCTAAACGACAAAGTAATACGCCACGCTAAAGTAGCAGTGGGAGAATAATAACACGACATGGCAAAACGAGACTATTACGAAGTGCTGGGAGTCGACAAGAGCGCCTCGGCCAATGACATAAAAAAAGCATATCGCCGCTTGGCTATGCAGTACCACCCCGACAAGAACCCCGGGGACAAAACAGCCGAAGAGAAATTCAAAGAGGCTGCAGAAGCATACAGCATATTGAGCGATGCCGACAAGAAGGCACGATACGACCAGTTCGGTCACGAAGGCATGAACGGACCCGAAGGATTCGGCGGGTTCAGCGGACAGGGAATGGACATGAACGACATATTCTCGATGTTCGGCGATATCTTCGGAGGCGGATTCGGTGGATTCGGCGGAGGCGGACGCGCACAGCAAACACGCTATCGCGGTACCGACCTGCGAGTTAAGGTCAAGATGAACCTTGTAGAGATACTCGAGGGTACCACAAAGAAATTCAAGCTGAAGAAATATGTAGCATGTACACACTGCAACGGCAGCGGTGCCGAAGGCAATGCCATGGAGACATGTCCCGACTGTAAAGGAACAGGTCGCACAGTACGTACCGTGCGCACCCCATTCGGAATCATGAACAGCGAGAGCGTTTGTCCCAAATGTGGCGGCGAGGGCAAAATAATAAAGAACCGATGCAGCCACTGTAACGGCGACGGCATTGTAATGGGCGAAGAGATTGTAGAGGTACAGATTCCTGCCGGTGTAGCCGAGGGCATGCAGCTGTCGATGCGCGGCAAAGGAAACGCAGGCAAGCGCAACGGTATCGCAGGCGACCTTCTGATACAGATTGAAGAGGAGAAGCACCCGCAACTGATACGCGACGAGAAGGACCTCATCTACAACCTTTTGCTCGACATCCCCACAGCAACACTTGGCGGTGTGGTTGAGATACCTACGATAAAAGAGAATGTCAGACTCACCATTGAACCCGGAACGCAGCCCGGAAAGGCATTGCGACTACGTGGCAAGGGATTGCCCATGCTCAATGAATATGGCAAAGGCGACATTGTAGTAAACGTAAGCGTATACATCCCCGAGACACTCACAAAAGAGGAGAAAAAGACAATCGAGCATTTCAAGGAATCGGACAACTTCAAGCCCACAGAGAGCATCAAGGAGCAGATTTTCCGCCGTTTCCGCAATTTATTCGACTAAGGAACTAGCAACATCCTCATGACCTACGAACAGACAATAGAATACCTTTTCAACTGCGCACCCGCTTTCCAGCAGGTGGGCAGTTCTGCATATAAGGAGGGGCTGAGCAACACATTGCTGCTCGACGAACACTTCGGTCATCCCCACCGCAGCTACCGCACAATACACGTTGCAGGAACAAACGGCAAAGGCTCGACTTCGCACACACTTGCAGCCATTCTTCAGGCAGCAGGATACAAGGTAGGCCTCTACACCTCGCCACACCTCATTGATTTTCGCGAGCGCATACGCGTAAACGGCACACCGGCAAGCAAGGAGTTTGTCATTGATTTCGTAGAGAAGGAACGTCACTTTTTCGAGCCGTTGCAGCCTTCATTCTTTGAGCTCACCACAGCCATGGCATTCCTCTACTTTGCCAAGGAAAAGGTTGACGTTGCCATAATAGAAGTAGGCTTGGGAGGCCGTCTCGACTGCACCAACATCATCATGCCCGATGCATGCATAATCACCAACATAAGCCCCGACCACACCCAGTTCCTCGGCAACACATTGGAAAAGATTGCATTCGAAAAGGCAGGAATAATGAAACGCGGAATACCTGCAATCATAGGCGAGACAACACCCGAGACAAAAGAAGTATTCCTGAGCCATGCTGCTGCCATGGAGACGCCGCTCCATTTTGCCGAAGAAAAAAAACCGCTTATATGCGCAACACCTGCAGACGAGGGTTACGAATACACAACCACCATATACGGCAATATAAAAGGCGAATTGGGTGGCGAATATCAGATTAAGAACACCAATACAATACTGACCGCAATAGGTATTCTGAAAGAGAAAGGGTACAAGATAGACGGCAAGGCTATTCAAGAAGGATTTAGGAATGTGACATCGCTCACAGGACTCATGGGACGATGGCAGAAGGTAGGTGAAAGCCCACGCACCGTATGTGATGCCGGCCACAATATCGGAGGAATAGGATACATAGTCGAGCAACTGAAAAAGCAGAAATGCAGGCAGTTGCGCATTATCTTTGGAATGGTCAACGACAAGGACATCAGCAGCGTGCTTGCCATGATGCCAAAAGATGCCGCATATTACTTTACCCAAGCAAGTGTCGCGCGCGCACTGCCATGCAGGGAGCTGAAAAAACAGGCATCGACATACGGCCTTGAAGGCTGCTGCTACAACAACGTATCAGAGGCACTGAAGACCGCATACAGAGAAGCTGACAAAGAGGACTTCATATTCATCGGAGGCAGTTGTTTCATTGTAGCCGACCTGCTGTCGAGCCTTGACCGAAACTAATCAGATACACTCAAAAGAGAAGCTACAAATAACTTTTCGCCCGTTCTTGAAACAAAAATGAGAAAAAGCGTCATAGAGATGTCTAAAAATATCTTTATTTTGTTTTGAAGTAAGCCATATTTTTATTTTATTTGCAAACTACTTTGCGAAGATATGTCGTGTTTACAAGCATGTACATAGAACATCTTTGCATAATTTTTCATTTTATTGATGCTGACACAGATAAGATGAGAAAGTTTTACGACGAATAACAATGCGAAAAAATAGAGATATATGAGCTCTACAGAGAACAACCTATCACAATTGAAGGCCGCCGACTTCAAAAAGACAATCGACGGAAAAGAGACCGCACTTTTCATTCTCAAGAACAAGAAAGGCTGCGAAGTGGCAATAACAAACTATGGAGGTGCAATATGCAGCATCATGGTTCCCGACAAGGAGGGCAATTACGCCAATGTAATCCAGGGACATGACAGCATCGACAATCTGTTGAACAGCCCCGAACCATTCCTAAGCACATTGGTAGGTCGCTATGGCAACCGTATCTGCAAAGGAAAGTTCACTCTCGAAGGAAAAGAATACAATTTGGCAATAAACAACGGTCCCAACCACCTGCACGGTGGACCCACAGGATTCCACGCACGCGTTTGGGATGCCGAGATGCCCGATTCTCAAACCCTAAAGCTGCATTACCTCTCAGCCAACATGGAAGAGGGATTCCCCGGTAACCTTGATGTAACAGTAATCTACACTTTCAACGATGAGAACGAACTCACCATCGACTACAAGGCTACAACCGACAAAACAACAATTGTAAACCTCACAAGCCACGGTTTCTTCTCACTTTCGGGTATCAAGAATCCCACTGCAACAGTAGACAATCTCATTTGCCATATAAATGCCGATTTCTTTGTCCCCGTTGACGAGACTTCAATTCCCAATGGCATTATAGCCCCCGTAAAAGGCACAGCATTCGACTTTACAACTCCCACCGAGGTTGGCGCACGCATTGATGCCGACGAGGAGCAGATCAAGTTTGGCGTAGGCTACGACCACTGCTATGTACTCAACAAGAAGGAGGTTGGCGAGCTCAGCTACGCAGCAAAGATAACAGAACCCATCAGCGGCCGTACAATGGAAGTTTATACAACCGAACCCGGTGTTCAGGTTTACACCTCTAACTGGCACAGCGGCTTTGCAGGTGCACACGGTGCTACATTCCCCAAACGCAGCGCAATCTGTTTCGAGGCACAGCATTTCCCCGATTCACCCAACCGCGCTCACTTCCCCAGCGTTATATTGAAGCCCGGTGAACTCTATTCACAAGTTACCGTTTATAAATTCGGAGTAGAGAAATAACTGTAAAACAATAATAATAAAATAAACTAAAATTTAACATCATGAGTCAGCAAACAAAACAATGGGGAGCCATCATAGTCATGATCGCGCTCTTCGCAATGATTGCCTTCGTGACCAACTTGTGTTCACCTATGGCAAACATCATCAAGGCACAAGGCGAAATTTCAGAGGTTCTTGCGCAAATCGGTAACTACGGTAACTTTGTTGCATATCTTATTATGGGTATTCCCGCAGGTATGCTTATATCAAAGTATGGTTACAAGAAGACAGCTCTTTTGGGTCTTGCCATCGGTATCACAGGTATCATTATCCAATGGTTGAGCGGACAGTTCAATGCTCAGGAGAACCTTGGTCTTGTATTTACAATATACCTTATCGGTGCTTTCATCGCAGGTTTCTGTATGTGTATCCTCAACTGCGTTGTTAACCCCATGCTCAACATCCTTGGCGGTGGCGGTAACAGCGGTAACCAGCTCATCCAGCTCGGTGGTGTATTCAACTCATCTGCAGCCGTTGCAGTATACATCATCATGGGTGCCCTCATTGGTGAGATCACAAAGGACACAGCCATTTCTGATGCAACTCCCGCGCTTATGATTGCTCTCGGTATCTTCGTGATAGCATTCATCGTATTGCTTTTCACTAAGATTGAGGAGCCCGAGCAGGCACCTGTTGACGTAAACCTTATCAAAGGCGCTTTGAAGTACCGTCACTTTGTTCTTGGTATCGTTGCTATATTCCTTTACATGGGTATTGAAGTAGGTGTTCCCACATACGTAAACATGTATCTTGTAAATACTCCTTCTTTGGGTATTTCGGCAGCAACAGCAGGTCTTATAGTAGCTGTTTACTGGTTCATGATGCTTATCGGCCGTTTCGTTGGAGCAAGTATCGGTAGCAAAGTATCAAGCCGCGCAATGATTACAACAGTATCTATCGCGACATTGGTTCTTGTTGCATTTGGTATGTTCTCTGATCCCGCAACAACAGTAGAGGTTCCCGGTATCGATTGGGGTACACTTACTGTAATCTGGGCTAACGTTCCCGTTGGTATCTTTGCATTCCTTCTTGTAGGTCTTTGCACATCTGTTATGTGGGGCGGTATCTTCAATATGGCAGTTGAAGGCTTGGGTAAATATACAGCTGTTGCATCGGGTATCTTTATGACAATGGTATTCGGTTGCGCTGTAATGCTTGCAATTCAGGCACAGGTTGCTGAAATGACAAGCTACATGACAAGCTATTGGGTTGTACTCTTCTGCGCAGCTTACCTGTTGTTCTACGCACTCGTAGGTTCAAAACCCGCAAAAAAGTAATTTTTGATAATTAACATATATTTTTCAACACATAAAACATTACGACTATGGATATAGAATTTGTAAGAAGTCGTTTCATCAAGCATTTCGACGGAACAACAGGAAGCGTATATGCATCTCCCGGCCGCATCAACCTTATCGGTGAGCACACCGACTACAATAATGGTTTCGTATTCCCCGGTGCAGTGAACAAAGGTATCATTGCCGAGCTTAAGCCCAACGGAACTGACAAAGTTTGCGCTTACTCAATTGACGAGAAGGATTATGTAGAGTTTGGTTTGAACGAAGAGGATTGCCCCCGTGCATCTTGGGCAAAGTATATCTTCGGTGTTTGCCGCGAGATGATCAAGCGTGGTGTACCCGTTAAGGGTTTCAACACTGCATTTGCAGGTGATGTCCCCCTCGGTGCTGGTATGTCTTCATCAGCAGCATTGGAGAGCACTTATGCTTACGCTTTGAACGACCTCTATGGCGAGAACAAAATCGACAAGTTCGAGCTTGCAAAGGTTGGTCAGGCAACCGAGCACAACTATGTAGGTGTTAAGTGCGGTATCATGGACCAGTTCGCAAGCGTATTCGGCAAGGCAGGCAGCCTCATCCGTCTCGATTGCCGTTCACTCGAGTACCAGTACTTCCCCTTCAAGCCTCAGGGTTACAAGCTCGTTCTTCTTAACACATGCGTTAAGCACGAACTTGCAGGTTCACCCTACAACGAGCGTCGCTTGAGCTGCGAGCATGTAGCTGAAGTTATCAAGAGCAAGCACCCCGAGATCGAGTCATTGCGTGACGCAAACTTCGAAATGCTCGAGGAGGTTAAGGCTGAGTTGAAGGCTGAGGATTACAACCGTGCAAAATATGTTATCGGTGAAGTTGAGCGCGTACTCGACGTATGTAACGCTCTCGAGGCCGGTGACTATGAGACTGTAGGTAAGAAGATGTATGAGACACACTTCGGTCTCAGCAAAGATTATCAGGTTAGCTGCGAAGAGCTCGATTACCTTGTAGACATTGCTATTGACTGTGGTGTAACAGGTGCACGTATGATGGGTGGTGGCTTCGGCGGCTGCACAATCAACCTTGTAAAAGAGGAGTTGTACGACATCTTCATCGCTGAGGCTGAGAAGCGTTATAAAGAGCAGTATGGCAAGTTGCCTAAGGTTTATGACGTAGTTATCGGCGACGGCTCACGTAAGCTTTGCTAATTATCAACAGCAACATAAAACTAAAAATGGCGCAACCCTGCGGTTGCGCCATTTTTATATATCATAGATGTGAATTATATACTTTACACGCCACGCATTGTAAGCGATATCCTGCGTCGCTTCAGATCGACCTCAATCACACGCACCATCACCTGTTGACCGAGTTTAACGACATCCGAGGGTGACGACACGAACTTATCGGCCAGTTGAGAAATATGCACAAGACCATCCTGATGCACACCGATATTCACAAATGCGCCAAAAGCTGTAATGTTGGAAACAAGTCCGGGAAGCACCATACCCTCACGCAAGTCCTCAATCTCATGTACATTCGGATCAAATGAAAAGGCCTTAGCCTGTTCGCGCGGGTCGAGTCCGCGTTTATTAAGTGCCTCCATTATATCCAACAGTGTAGGCATACCCACCTTGTCGGTAACATACGCCTCAAGTTTCACGCCCTTACGCAACTCCGCATCTGTGATAAAGCGTTCAAGTGCAACACCGGCATCCTTAGCCATACGGGCCACAACAGAATATGATTCGGGATGCACCGCAGTGTTGTCGAGCAAGTCATCCCCACCTACGACACGCAAGAACCCGGCAGCCTGCTCATAAGCCTTGTTACCCAAACGGGGAACTTTCAGCAGTTCCTTTCTTGTGCGGAAATCTCCGTTTGCTGCACGGTACCTGACAATATTTGCAGCCAATGCAGAACCAAGACCCGAAACATATGTAAGAATCTGCTTAGTGGCAGTGTTAACATTCACACCTACCATATTCACACAACTCTCTACCACTGTATTCAACCTATCCTTCAGCTTTGTTTGGTCGACACTATGCTGATATTGTCCAACTCCTATTGAACGTGGCTCTATCTTCACAAGCTCCGACAGGGGGTCTATAAGACGACGACCTATAGAGACTGCGCCGCGTACCGTTACATCCTCCTCTGGAAACTCTTCGCGTGCCACTGCCGATGCGGAATAGACCGATGCACCATCCTCGTTCACCGAAAATATTTCGGGAGAAAGCGAGAGAGAACGCACAAAATCCTCGGTCTCACGTCCGGCGGTGCCGTTGCCTATGGCAAAAGCCTCAATTCTATACTCTTTGACCCATTTCACAATCTTTTCGGCAGCTGCCTCCTTATCATTCTGAGGCGGATGCGGATATATCACTGAATGAAAGAGCAGATTGCCCTGCGCATCGAGTGCCACCACCTTGCATCCTGTACGGAATCCGGGATCTATTGCAAGGACCCTCTTCTGCCCCAACGGCGATGACAGGAGCAGCTGACGCAGATTATCTGCAAAAACAGCTATAGCCTCGTCATCGGCATGCTGCTTGCAGTTTCCTAAAGTCTCATTCTCTATAGAGGGCGAAAGCAGACGCTTGAAACCATCAGCAATTGCACTCTGCATATACTTGGCCGTTGTAGAGCCCCGTTTCATAAAGAGACGTTCAAGTTTCTCTACAGCCCTGTCATTGTCGACCGTTATTGAGACACGCAAAAAGCCCTCTTCCTCGCCTCGCATCATTGCAAGCAGACGGTGTGAAGTAACACGCGCCACCGGTTCGCTCCAATCGTAGTAATCGGCATACTTAATTCCGTCGGCCTCTTTTCCTTTTACCACCTTAGAGACTACCGAGCCAAACTTAGCAAAGATGTAACGCATCTCGTTTCGTGCATTCTCATCCTCGGACACAACCTCGGCAATGATGTCACATGCACCAGAGAGAGCATCCTCGATAGCCGGAACATCCTTGCTGACAAAGCACTGTGCCCTGCCATCTATATTTTTTTCGCTCTGCATCATAATTATCTGAGCAAGTGGCTCAAGGCCACGTTCCTTGGCTATCGTAGCACGTGTACGCCTTTTCGGACGATAAGGCAGATATATATCCTCGAGCACAGTCGCATCGAAACACTCTTCAATGCGTTTCTTAAGCTCTGGTGTAAGCTTGCCCTGTTCCTCAATGGTAGCCAGAATAGTCTCTTTGCGTTGAACCAACTGTGTCAGTTTCTCGTACAAATCCTTTATGGCTCCAATGGCGACTTCATCGAGCGAGCCTGTAGCCTCTTTACGGTAGCGTGCAATAAAAGGGACCGTAGCACCATCGTTCAACAACGCAATAGTATTTTTCACCTTGTCGGCAGCAATGCCTGATTGTTCTGATATTATCTTTATCAACATAAACTGAATTATTATTTAAGCGAAGATACTACAAATCATCAGACAACAGAATAACACATGCCTAAAAAACATTTTGAAGTAATGTTAATTATAGCTAATTTTGCGAACAAATCAGATGCCATTGGCATCCAATCTACATATACATGAAACAGGATACACTATCAAAGATAAAAAGCAATAAATATTCCATCTTGTATCTGTTGCTTTATCAGCCATTTATATTCGTATTTATGGCACATCTGTTCAATAAAGATTCGCGAGTGATACCCGAATCGTGGCAGATGACAGAGATGCTTATAAATTTCCAGTCGGGATTTATCAGACGCGGACTTACCGGTGAGATTTTTTATCAGCTTGCGCCATACATAAATGTACAGTTGGCTGTATATATTTTTTGCTTTGCATGCGTATTGTTTCTATTCTACCTGATAATCAAGGAGACAATCCGCAAAGGCTATTCAATTCTGTTATTACCGTCGGCATTCTTTCTATCATCACTTTTTGCAGCTAACGCAGTGTGGGTGAGAAGAGATGTCTTTATTATGCTGTTATTCTATGCATTGGTACGAATCGTTTATAGCGAAAATAGATTTAAATTTATTATTGCCAATCCGATTCTGATATTGGGAATCCTATCTCATGA
>JAEIGA010002502.1_pt1 | contig 29291 bp, 24 predicted proteins | sample 9270691 | NCBI WGS metagenome assembly JAEIGA01 (sample SAMN17057246, study PRJNA624740) | gut metagenome | biome: biome; isolation source: fecal sample | host: Bos grunniens | place: China: Xizang | collected 2019
GCTTTGGACCTCAGCCTTGAGTTGCTGGTGAGCGCAAAGTTCTATATCGAGTTCTATGATTGGGCTCCTGAGGAGTTTGAACTCGTGGGCAACTACATCTACTTCCTTGCCGACGTGATGGAAAAAGCCGGTGACGGCGACCTGGCCAAGGAAGTCACCGATACCTTTGTGCAGATGATAGAAATTGCGTCAGAGAAGAGCTAGCGCTCAAGACGCACAACAATAGAAAGCGGGAGGGCTTTGCCAAATGAGTCAATCAGGGCAAGCTCTCCGCTTTGCATTTTGCCCTTGCTGCCCATTGCCTGCTTCACTACTGTTTCACCTAGAAGGGCAGAGTAGCCGTTGGAATAGAGATTGAGCACCATAAACGAATTCTCCGGCTCGAGGATCTCTCCCACGCACTTCAGCATATCAAACAGACATTCGTCAAGCTTCCATTTCTCGCCGTCCGGGCCGTGTCCGTAGGCAGGAGGGTCAAGGATGATGCCGTCGTAGCGTTTGCCGCGCTTGGCTTCGCGCTTTGCAAATTTCATCGCGTCCTCAACCACCCAACGGATGCCGTCAAGACGCGAATTTTCCATATTTCCCCTTGCCCATGTCACTACCTGACGCACCGAATCCAGATGCGTTACGTCTGCTCCGGCAGCCTTGGCCGCTAGAGAAGCGCCTCCTGTGTAGGCAAACAGATTGAGCACTCGGGGAGTCTTGCCCAACTTCTTGAGCTCTTGTGTCTTGCGGTAGATGAAATCCCAGTTTGAGGCTTGCTCCGGGAATACGCCGACGTGCTTGAACGAGGTCAAGCCCAGGCGAAGCTTCATCTTGAGGCCGTCAGAGTTGGTGTAGTCGATAAACCACTGGTCGTCCATCTTCTTGTGACGGTTCCAGGTGCCGCTGTCTTCTTTTCCTGCCTTGCCGAAGCCTGCGCCAGGAGTGAAGCTTGTATGGCAGAGCTTGTGCCATTGAGCCTCAGACATGCTTTTGTTCCATAGAGCTTTAGGCTCTGGACGTGCAAGCACATAGGAACCAAATCTTTCTAGCTTCTCGCCGTTTCCGCTATCAAGAAGCTCATAATCCTTCCATTGTTTATCGGGGTACTGTACCATTTTCTGACAAAATTGATTAAGCCGTCAAAAGCTTATAATTAAAGTGCAAAGATATTGATAAAATTGCTAAATTTGCGTGATTGAAAATTATAACTTCATATTATATTATGCAGCAGTTTATTGACTCTTACAATTTCGCTGGCAAGAAAGCCATCGTGCGCGTAGATTTCAACGTGCCTCTAAATGAAAACTTTGAGATTACAGATGACACTCGCATCCGTGCCGCCATCCCTACTCTCAAGAAGGTACTCGCTGGTGGCGGTAGCCTTATCATTATGTCTCACCTTGGTCGTCCAAAGGGAGTAGATGCAAAATTCTCTCTCAAGCACATCGTAGCACACGTGTCAGAGTGCCTTGGCGTACCTGTAAAGTTTGCAGCTGATTGCCAGAAGGCTCAGGCTGAGGTTGCTGAGCTCAAACCAGGCGAGGCTCTTCTCCTTGAGAACCTTCGTTACTATGCAGAGGAGGAAGGCAAACCACGCGGACTTGCAGCAGATGCAACAGACGAGGAGAAGAAGGCAGCTAAGGCAGCTGTTAAGGAAAGCCAGAAGGAGTTTGTGAAGACTCTTGCTTCTTATGCTGATTGTTATATCAATGACGCATTTGGTACAGCTCACCGTGCTCACGCTTCAACAGCCCTCATCGCAAAATATTTCCCAGAGGATAAGATGTTTGGTTACCTCATGGAGGGTGAGATCAAGGCTATTGACAATGTCCTCAAGAACGCTCAGCATCCATTTACTGCTATTATCGGCGGTTCTAAGGTTTCATCAAAGCTTGCAGTGCTCGTAAATATGCTTGATAAGGTTGATAACCTCATTATCGGTGGTGGTATGGGTTATACTTTCATCAAGGCACAGGGTGGTCAGATCGGTACTTCACTTCACGAGGATGATTTGATGCCACAGGCTCTTGAGATTCTTGCTCAGGCAAAGGAGAAGGGTGTAAACATCTCTCTCTCAACTGAGACTGTTGTTGCTGACGGTTTCTCTAACGATGCCAATACTCAGGTTGTTCCTTCATTTGAAATCCCAGAGGGTTGGGAAGGTATGGATGCTGGTGAGGCTTCTCTCGAGACTTGGAAGGAGATCCTTCTTAACTCAAAGACTATCCTTTGGAATGGTCCTGTAGGTGTATTTGAGATGCCTACATTTGCAAAGGGTACACTCAAGATTGCTGAGATTCTTGCTCAGGCAACTGAGGCTGGTGCTTACTCACTCGTAGGTGGTGGTGACTCTGTAGCAGCTGTAACTCAGATGGGTTATGCTAAGAAAGTCAGCTACGTATCTACAGGTGGTGGCGCAATGCTTGAGGCTCTTGAGGGTAAGGAGCTCCCAGGTATCGCAGCTATCAGAGAGTAATATCTTTAAAATATCAATATTAGGTCGCCTCTCGTGGGCGACCTATCTATGTAAATATCGCACATGTTAAATCTTTTGGCTATTAATTGGAATCCTGATCCTGTCTTGATCCATCTTGGACCTCTTGAGTTAAGATGGTACTCTTTGCTGTTTATGTCCGGATTTATAATCGGATGGTATATCTTCAAGTGGTTCAGCAAGAGAGAGAAGATGGATCTCAGCTATTTGGATTCTCTCTTGGTTACATTGATAATTGCCACGCTTGTAGGTGCAAGATTGGGACACTGCCTTTTCTATCAGCCTGACTATTATCTTGGGTCTTGGAAGGGCTTCCTTGAGATCTTTATGCCGTGGAAAGGTGGCCTTGCGAGTCACGGAGGTGCTATTGCATTGCTTGTCGCAATGTGGTGGTATGCAAAGCGTTATGGTCAGAAGTATGGTTTTGATTTCCTATGGATGATGGATCGTCTTTGTATAACTGTGGCTTTTGCAGGATGTATGATCCGACTTGGAAATCTGATGAACTCGGAGATTTATGGCGATGTTACCAATCTTCCTTGGGGCTTTGTATTTGAGCGCAATGGCGAGACTCTTGCAAAGCATCCGACGCAGATTTACGAAGCGCTGTCTTATCTTCTGCTTGGACTTGGCCTGGTTTGGACATATAAGCACAAGTTGGATAAGGTTTACAGGGGATTTTTCTTCGGAACTTTCTTGATAGGCTGTTTTGGAATGCGCTTCCTTATAGAATTTATCAAGGAACCACAGGTGGGTTTTGAGGAGACTATGGTTCTTAATATGGGTCAGCTCCTGTCTATCCCATTTGTAGTGGCTGGCGTGGCGATTGTTGCCTATTCTTTCAAGAAGAAGAAGGATTCGTGGGCAAATCCTCCAAAGATGTCGCCCAAGAGGCGCTAATTGGTGATTTAATCGCTCTTTTGGTGTGTTTTTTGCAGCAAAAGAGCGATTTTGAGGTATCCGTATAGAGTGATACCAGTATAATTTTTTTAGTGTATGAAGAAGATTACGTTATTGTTGTTTTTTATTTCAGCATTCGGTCTTGCTTCTTGGGCTCAAGCCGTCGACACGAGTTCGACACCAAAGATTCTAACCCTTGAACAAGCCCTGCAGATTGCTTTGAGTGAAAACACCTCAGTAAAAGTAGCGGATATGGAGATTGAGCGCACCGGTTATGCTCGCAAAGGTTCATATTCTGCACTTTTCCCTCAGATCAGTGCTTCCGGTATGTTCCAGCGTACCCTCAAGAAGCAGGTGATGTATATGGATTTTGATATGGGCGCTCTCGGTGGCGGTGGTGCTGCTCCTGGTGGCTCGGGTAATTCCGGAAACGACTCTGGAAGCAGTTCTTCAGGCAACGGAACTGCTACTGCTGCAGCTGCCCCTTCTATGGACGGAGGAATCGAGGTGGGTAGATGGAATACCTGGAATGCCGGCATCAGCGCTTCAATGCCTATCGTAAGCGCGCAGCTCTGGCAGAGCCTGAAAATCTCAGACCAGGATGTGGAGATCGCTGTAGAAAAGGCACGCAGCTCTCGTCTGGATATGGTAAATCAGGTAAAGCAGGCCTACTTCTCTTGTCTTCTGGCTAGAGAACTCTATTCTGTATATGAGTCAGTCTATGACAATGCAGTAGAAAATCTCAAGCGCACCCAGAGCAAATACAATGCGCAGAAAGCTTCTGAGCTTGATCTCACAAGAGCCAAGACTACAGTGGCTAATGCCGTTCCAAACCTCTATAATGCAGAAAGTTCAATGATACTCTCGCTCTGGCAGCTCAAGGCTGTGATGGGCGTGGATCTTGATGAAAATATTGATGTGGCAGGTGCGCTGTCTGATTATGCGGAGCACATGCTTTATGATTTCAATGAGACAGAGGGTCTTTCTCTAGAGAATAACTCTACCCTCCGCCAGTTGGGCCTCCAGGCAGAGCAACTTGCAGCAGCGATCAAGATGCAGCAATATGCCTACCTCCCGACTCTTGCAGTCAGCTTCTCTTACAGTATGAATGCGATGACCAATGACTTTAAGTTTGATCAGTACAAGTGGACTCCTCACTCTTATGTGGGCGTGAGCCTCTCTATCCCAATCTTCTCTGGTGGTCAGAAATACCATGCTATCAGGCAGTCGCGCGTCCAGTCTCGAGAACTTGAGCTTCAGACTAAAGAGACTGAGCGCCAGTTAAAAATAGGTATCCGTCAGTCCCTCAATCAGATGCAGACTGCTATCAAGACCTATGATTCTGCTCGCAGTGCTCTTGAGACAGCACAGAAGGCCTACGATATCGCAGAGAAATCCTATGCTGTCGGTCGCAATACCCTCACAGACCTCAATGATGCGCAGCTTGCTCTCACTCAGGCTCAGCTTGCGGTATCTCAGGCCGTATATAATTTTGTGAGCGCAAAGGCTACCCTGGAGAGCACACTCGGTGCTGATTTTATTGATGCAGAAGGAAACGTTCAATTGAATAAAACATATAATAATGAATAATAGACTAGTATTAGGAATGTTTGCCCTTGTTACTCTTTTGAGCAGCTGTGTGGGTGGAAATAAGAACGAAGAAGAACTCGTTATGCGTAGACCCGATCCAAAGGTTGGGGTAATCAAGGCTGAAAAGCAGACAGTAGTGTATGAGCAGACTTATTCAAGTACAATTCAGGCCAATGTAATCAATAATATCACTGGTCAGACAGCAGGTCGTATCCGTAAGCTCAATGTTGAGGTTGGTGATTTTGTGACAGAGGGTCAGATACTCGCTGAGCTTGATCCTATGCAACTCAATCAGGCTCGCCTTCGTCTCAAGAACGAAGAGGTGGAGTTGGAGAGAATCAGAACCCTGTTTAGCGAGGGTGCTATCTCTCAGTCTGATCTTGATGCTCTCGAGCTCTCATACAACGTTACAAAGTCAAGCTATGAGAACCTTCTTGAAAATACAATTCTCCGCGCTCCTGTGAGCGGTGTTATCACAGCCCGCAACTATGACAAAGGTGATATGTATGCGATGGCTTCACCTATCTATACTCTATATCAGATTACTCCGGTAAAGCTTCTTGTGCCAGTTTCAGAGACTGACTATACAAAAGTTAAGAAAGGTAATGTGGTGACTTTGACTGCTGATGCTCTTCCAGGTGAGACTTTTACTGGCACTGTAGTCAGAGTATACCCTGTAATTGATCCTACATCTCACACTTTCAAAGTTGAGGTACAGGTTAAGAATTTGGATCGTAAGCTTCGCCCTGGTATGTATGCGCGTACTACCATCAACCTTGGTTCGGCAGAAAATATAGTTCTTCCTGATACCGCAGTGCTCAAGCAGCAGGGCTCAGGCGTGCGTAATGTATATGTTCTTCTCCCAGATAATACTGTTGAGCTTAGAAATGTCACAGTGGGTATCCACTTCGGTGATAAGATGGAAATTCTTTCGGGCATCGAGCCAGGTGAGACTGTAGTAGTCAGTGGAAATACTACCCTCAAGGCTGGTGATAAAGTGGAGGTAGCATAAATATGAGTATCTATCGTTCAGCGGTCAATAATCCGGTAACCACATCGCTTGTCTTTGTGGCTTTTGCGGTGTTTGGAATCTTCTCTCTGAGTAGGATTTCCATCGCTCAATTTCCGGAATTTGAGGCCAATACAATTATGGTTATGTCTTCGTATCAGGGTTCAAACGCCTCTGATATCGAGACCAATCTAACCAAAGTTCTTGAGAACTCTCTAAATGGTGTGCAGAACCTCAAGGAACTTAACTCTCAGTCAAAGGAAAACGTAGCTATCCTTTCTCTTGTCTTTGAAAACGGAACTGATATTGATGAAGCAACCAACGATGTCCGAGACAAGTTGGATATGGTAAATTCTGTGCTTCCAGATGGCGCAACGCTTCCTATCATCTTTAAGTTCAGTGCTGATGATATGCCGATTATGATGCTCTCTGCAACGGCAGAAGAGAGTCTTGCGGGTCTTAACAAGATACTTGATGATAAGGTTGCAACTCCACTTGCACGTGTTGCAGGTGTCGGAACAGTATCTGTTTCTGGTGCGCCTACCAGAGAGATTCAGGTATATTGTGACCCTAATCGCTTAGAGGCTTATGGTTTATCACTCAGTGCGTTATCTCAGATAATCGGAGCAGAAAACAGAAACTTGCCATCGGGATATATCGACCTCGGTACAGAGACCTATACTCTCCGTGTGCAGAAAGAGTTTTCTAACCCGTCAGAGCTCCTGGATATCGTTGTAGCCAATGTAAATGGCTCTGCTGTATATCTTAGAGATGTCGCTACAGTTATTGATGGCTCTGAGGAGAGAGAGCAGGAGTCATATACAGATGGCATCCGTGCCGCTCGTATCGTGATCCAAAAGCAGTCGGGAGCAAATACTGTCGACGTTATCAATAAAGTCAAGAAAGCACTTGCTACAATTGAAAAGGATCTCCCGTCGGATATCAAGATTACTATGATTAACGATGGATCAAGAGAGATTATCAATTCTATCAGATCTCTCTTTGAGACCGTTATAATCACTTTCCTTGTGGTTATGTTTGTAGTCTTTATCTTCCTTGGCAACTGGAAGTCTACATCGGTGATTGTCCTTTCTATCCCAATCTCTTTGCTAGCTTCGCTCGTATACCTTTTTGCTACAGGTAATACCCTTAATATCGTGTCAATGTCTGCTCTTGCGATTGCAATCGGTATGGTTGTGGACGATGCGATTGTGGTACTTGAGAACGTTACATCACACCTTGAGCGAGGCGAGAAGCCGAAGGAGGCTGCTGTGCACGGAACATCGGAGGTCGCAATTTCCGTAATTGCATCTACCTTGACAATGCTCTGCGTGTTTATGCCGCTCACTATGGTCAAGGGTATGGCGGGTATCATGTTTGGCCAGTTGGGTTGGATTGTGAGCATCATTATGATTGTATCAACTGTAGCTGCGCTTACTCTTGTTCCTATGCTTTGTGCAAACTTTGTAAGAGTAAATGTAAAGCATGGTAAGGTATACAACGCAATATTTGTTCCGATTAACCGTTTTATTAATTGGATTTCAAGAGGTTATGCTCATGTGATCCACTGGGCGACCAAGAGAAGAAAGGTTGTTATCATCGGCTTCCTTGGCGCTCTTGCAGTAACCCTTTTCTTCCTTCTTCCTGGCGTGAAGACAGAGTATTTCCCACGTGGCGACTCCGATAGATTGTCAATCACCATTGAACTCCCAAGAGGTACAGCACAGGATGTGACACGAGACTTCTATAGAGTTGTATATGATGATATTGTGGCAGCAGTGCCAGAGATTGAGGTACTCAATGCAACCTTTGGTCAGGCAGATTCGGATAACGCCTTTGCTTCTATGCAGAACAATGGTACCCACCTGATCTCAATGAATATGAATATCGGTACCAGCAGCACTCGTGAGAGGACTGCAAGTGAGATTGCAGATGTCGTCAGAGAAGTGATGGCTCAATATCCGGAGATCAGAAAGGCTATGGTTACTGAAGGTGGCGGTATGGGTGGAGCTTCAATCGTGAAGCTTGAAGTATATGGATATAGCTTTGAAGAGACCGATATGGTGGCAAAGCAACTCCGCGACCAGATGTTCCTAAGTCCGGCATTTACTGAGGTTACTCTTAGCCGTGACGAGTATACTCCTGAATTCCAGCTTGACTTTGACCGCACCAAACTCGCGCTTAACGGTCTAAACTCAACCACAGCCGGTTCTGCGTTCAGCGCTGCGATGAGCGGAACTATCGCTTCGTTCTACCGCGAGGATGGCGAGGAATACAATATTCGCGTGAGATATGCTCCAGAGTTCAGGCAGAGCCTCGAGGATATGGAGAATATCACAATCACCAATGCCTATGGACAGCAGGTGCGCATGAAGGAGCTTGGTACATTTAAGGAAACCCTCGTGCCTCCAACCATCGAGCGCAAGGACCGCGAGCGTGTGATTACTATCAACGGTATCGTGGCCAAAGATGCGGCTTTGAGTGATGCGGTTGCAGCTGCTAACACTATTATTAGTCAGACAGCAATCCCGTCAGGTATCTCAACAATGATTGCAGGAGACTATGAGGATCAGCAGGAAATGTTCTCAGAGATGCTCATTCTCATCCTCTTGATGATCATGCTTGTATATATGGTGATGGCATCACAGTTTGAGTCATTTAGCAGTCCATTTGTGATCATGTTCTCTGTTCCGTTTGCACTTCTTGGTGTAGTTATCGGTCTGAGTGTGACTGGCAACGCCCTTGGTATAATGTCTATTATCGGTATTATCATCCTTGTGGGTATTGTTGTGAAAAACGGTATTGTGCTCATCGATTACACTATCTTGTGTCGTGAGAGGGGTATGAATATCCGCGATGCAGCTACTACTGCTGCAAAAAGCCGTCTTCGCCCTATTTTGATGACAACACTCACAACAGTGCTTGGTATGCTTCCTATGGCTTTGGGTAACGGTGAGGGTTCAGAACTCTGGAAGTCGCTGGGTATCACAGCTTGCTGGGGTTTGACCATTTCTACTATCGTAACCCTAGTGTTTATCCCTACATTATATTGCTCTATAGCATATAGACAGGAGAGAAAGAAACAGAAGAAGTTAAGCGCAAAATAGTATGAAAGCAATATTTATAGTATATAATCAGGCCTATAATGAGGAGATTATGGAACTCCTCGAGGCCAACGGACAAAGAGGCTTTACCCGCTGGGAAGACGTTGCCGGCAAGGGTGGCTTCAATGGCAGGCCTCATATGGACAACCACGCTTGGCCAGAGTCCAATCATGCGATTCTCGCAATGGTAAAGGATGATAAGGTTGATAAAATCCTTGCCGACATCAAATCTAAAGATGAAGAATCGCCTGATTTAGGACTAAGAGCCTTTGTCTGGGGCATTGAAACTTTTTATTAATTTGTTATCTTTGTATCCGTCACTATAAGTATTGTGGCGGATATTTTTTATATTTGAAGACACTTAAATTTTGAGATTATGGCACACGTTATTACTGAAGCAAATGTATCAGAAGTTCTCGCATCGGGACTTCCTGTAGTTATAGATTTTTGGGCTACTTGGTGTGGTCCTTGCCGAGTGCTTGCACCAACTGTAGATGAGGTTGCAGCTGAAATGGAAGGTAAGGCTATCGTAGCAAAGTGCAACGTGGATGATTGTGAGAATATCGCTATGACCTATGGCATCCGCAACATCCCGACTCTCCTTTACTTTAAGGATGGTCAGCTTGCTGATAGAACCGTAGGTGTTGTATCTAAGGCTGACATTATTGCAAAAATTGAATCCCTAATTTAAATTATCACTCTTATGAAAAAATTCATTATTGCTATCGCTGCAATTTTTGTTGCCTATAGCGCACAAGCACAGATTGGTGTTATGGCTGGTCTCACATCTTCAAAAACAGACTGGGAGGCTGCTGTGGCTGATGTAGAAAATATCAATCAGTATCACATCGGTGTTGCATACAAGATGGGCCTTGGCAACCTCGTGACTATTCAACCTGCTATTCTTTACAATGTCAAGGGTACCCAGGTTAAAGATCTTGCAGGTGTAAAGGACTTTGAGATGGAGGCAGAGACCGGTTATATTGAAATACCTGTTCAGCTCCAGGTTGGTCTTGGCTTAGGTCCTATCGCCAGAGTTTATGGATTTGTTGAGCCATATGTGGGCTATGCTATTACCAATAAACTCGATATTGATTATGGCGATATCCTTGACTTTGATGAGAAGAAGACTTGGGATAATATTAAGAATAATCTCAATTATGGTGTGAGCCTTGGTGTCGGTGCAGAGGTGCTCAAGCACGTCCAGGTTTCTGTGAAGTACTTCTGGGATATGGGCGAGGTTTATGGCTTTAAGGACATTGAAGCTGTTGCCGGCAAGATGAAGAGCACAAAATGTAATGGTGTTGCAGCTTCTGTAGCATTCTTCTTTTAATTGATTTATATGTCTGACAGAAAAGTTTTAATATTCTGCTCTGCCAGCGAAGATATTAATCCTTTATACAATCAAGTCGCACGGAAAGTGGTCCGTGCGGCTTGTTTGGCTGGATATGATATCGTCTCTGGCGGTACAATCAAGGGTACTATGCGTCATGTGAGCGATGAGGCTGCGGACGCTGGCGTGCAGGTTGAGGGCGTTGTGCCTCGTTTTATGAAAGGTCTTGAACATCCAAGACTGACAAAGACCACCTGGACCGATACAATGTCAGAGCGCAAGGAGCTGATGAGAGCTGGTACCAGCATATCTATTGCTCTGCCGGGAGGTATAGGCACTATGGATGAACTTGCTGAGACATATTGTCTTGCAAAGATGGGCTTGTATGCTGGCCGTGTAATTGCTCTTAATATTGACGGTTTCTATGAGCCGTTCAAGAAACAACTTGATGTTTATGTAGAAACAGGAATGCTTGATCAGAAGTCACGCGAGATGATAGCTTTTCCTGAAACAGTAGAAGAACTCACAAAGCTTTTGTAGATATATGACCAGAGAGGGAGTAATAGAGCTACTTGGTGGCGCATGGACCGATATGTTGGCAGTTCTGAACGAAGGCCTGAAGAGTGATGTTGACCTGTTGAACAAGCTCAATCAAGGTATCATATCACACTCAGGAAAGATGATGCGACCGATGATGTCCCTTCTGATTTCCAAAGCTCTAGGAACTCCTAATAGCGATAGCATCAGATATGCCGCTGCTTGTGAGATGCTTCATAATGCGACTCTTATCCACGACGATGTGGCAGATGAGAGTGAGCAAAGAAGAGGCAATCCTACAATTTCTGCCATCTTGGGGCCTTCTGCGGCTGTCCTTGTTGGCGATTTCTGGCTTGCGCGCACAGTCAATATGGTGATGAGCGCAGATAATAATCCACGAGTAGTGAAATATTTCTGCAACACGCTAGGTGCACTAGCGGAGGGAGAAATGTTGCAGATGGAAAAGGCAGGAAGTGCTGATACTCAGGAAGAAGATTATTACAAGATCATCAAAGGCAAGACTGCCTCTTTGTTTGAGGCATCAGGTGCTTCTGCTGCAGAGTCTGTGGGGGCTAGCGAGGAGTTATGTGAGGCCGCTAGAGAGTATGCGCTTTGTTTTGGAATAGCTTTCCAGATAAAGGATGATATACTTGACTATGCAGGTACGAGCCAGCTTGGCAAGCCTCTTGGCGTGGATCTGAAGGAACAGAAGATAACCTTGCCACTCTTGGGCGCACTCAAAGGTGCAGAAAATGAGGGCGAAATCAGAGAAATGGTGAGAAACATCACCGATCATCCGGAATACGTAGATATTATTAGAGCTTTTGTTGAGGAGAGAGGAGGAATCAAGTATGCTACAGAGCAGCTTGATGCCTATATCGCAAGAGCAAAATCGGCATTGGCTATTTTCCCTGAGTCAGAGGCTAAGAATTTCCTGATGCAGATTGCTGATTTTAATGTATTTAGACAAGTATGAGTTTTGCGGGCCTGGCAAATAAAGAACTAAATGCTACTCTGACGGGGATGGTTAATTCCGGCAGAGTGCCGCATGCAATCCTTTTTCACGAAGAGGATGGTGGCGGGGCTTTTCCTTTGTGCATGGCCTTCTTGAAATACCTTTATTGTGGGGTAAGGACAGAAGAAGACGCTTGTGGCGCGTGTCCTTCTTGTAATAAGATCACAAAACTCATCCACCCGGATATACATTTTATATTTCCTACAGCGGCGTCAGCCCTGTCGGTCAACTATTTGAAAGAGTTCAGAACTCTCGCTATAGAAAATCCCTATTTTACTGAAAATGAGCTGAATACAGCTCTTAAGATTGAGGGTAAGAACTCTTTGATTGCTGTTTCTGAGGCTAGACGCCTTCTGGACGTTTTGTCTCTTAGTGCGCTTGAGGGAGGTTACCGCACTGTGGTGATTTATCTTCCGGAGAAGATGAATGCAGAGACAGCAAATAAACTTCTCAAAATAATAGAGGAACCACCGGTGCTTACGCAGTTCTTGCTCATCACACACAAGCCCGAGAAGGTTCTTACCACAATATCTTCCCGCTGTCAGCGCATCAGGGTCAGTCCGAGGACTCAGATGGTGCAGGGTGGGGAGTTTGAGCAGCCGGAGCTTTTTGCCGACCTGATGTCGGCAATGGTCGCTGGCGACCTGCTGGCCTCCCTGGAGGCCGCGGAAGCTCCGGCCACTCTCAGCCGCGAGGCTGCCAAATCCTTCTGCAGATATGCTTCCGAGCAGTGCAGAAAGATCTTTTTTATACAGCAGGGGATGGGCTCGCTTGTGAGTGCGGACCCTCAGGTTGCATCTTGGGCCGCAGCTTGCCCCAAGACCTTCCCTCGCAAAGCGCTTGCAATACTTGACAAAGCGCACAACCTTATCGACAGAAATGTCAACTTGAAAATATTGTTTACAGACGTCTGCGATAAGCTTTACCTTGAAATCAGGAAATAATTATATATGAACAATAAAGACGCTATACAATATGATTGCTTCAGAGGCTGCGTGATTGCCCACGACGAGCAGAACTCGGAGACACACTATGTCTACCGCCCGGGTTGCTGCAAGCTCGGTGTTCACAACTGGCTCGCGGATGCGCAGGACGGCTCATACAAGGGCCTCTTTGAAGTGAGATTCAAAAATACCCGCAAGGGAATATATCGCAACGACTCTGTGCAGAATATTCGCCAGGGCGATATGGTTATCGTAGAGGCCACCACAGGCCTAGATCTTGGTATCGTGACTCTTGAGGGCCCGATTGTGGGCCGTCAGATGAAGGCTCGTGGTATCAATCCGGATAACTTTGAATTCAAGAAAATATATCGCAAAGCCCGTCAGACAGATATACAGAAGTGGAGAGATGCGATAGCTCGAGAGCAGGAGACTATGATAAAGGCGCGTGCGATAGCTGCGGAGATGGGACTTGAGATGAAGATTGGTGATGTTGAGTTCCAGGGAGACGGATCAAAAGCTATCTTCTACTATATTGCAGATGGTCGAGTGGACTTCCGTCAGCTCATCAAGGTCTATGCAGAGGAATTCCGCATTCGCATCGAGATGAAGCAGATTGGCGCACGCCAGGAGGCCGGTCTCATCGGAGGCATCGGCATCTGTGGACGAGAACTTTGTTGTGCTAACTACATCTCCTCATTCAAGAGTATCTCGACTTCAGCGGCTCGCTGTCAGGATCTTTCTCTTAATCCGCAGAAGCTTGCAGGACAGTGCGGTAAGCTCAAGTGCTGTCTCAACTATGAGGTTCAGAACTACCTTGATGCGTCTTCGCGTTTGCCACGTGTGGGAGAGCCTCTGGAGTTTGAAGACGGTCTGGCATATCTTCGCAAGACAGACATCCTTAAAGAAACAATGTACTTCTCTTATGATAAGTCTTCGGATGCCAACCTCTATCCTCTCACTGCAGAAGAGGTGCGCAGAGTACAGAAGATGAACCGTGAAGGCATCAAGCCGGATTCATTGCGACCAGATATGACCCCTGCAGCTCCTGAGTTTGTCTCAGCAGTAGGTGACGACAGCATATCACGCTTTGACAAGCCGAAGCGCCCTAAGAAAAAGAAGAAGAGCAACAACAATCACCATAAACCTCGTCAAAACAACAAATAATGGGTCACGACAAGCTTCGCAAATTTGCGGAAAATCAGACATTTAAATGCCTGTTGCAGCCTTCGTCACAAGAGCTTCTTGCCGACGGTTTCTTTAATTTACGTGATCACGAGGTCAAGGGCCATTGGAGAGAAAAGATGTTCCCTGGAAGTTCTGCACCGGAAGGCAATATAGTTCTTGAACTCGGTTGCGGAAAGGGCGAATACACTATAGATCTCTCGCAGCGTAATCCCAACAACAACTATATCGGAGTGGATATTAAAGGCGCCCGTCTTTGGAAAGGCGCCAAATATGCCACCGAGCATGAGCTAGCAAATGTTGCTTTCCTGCGCACAAGGGTCGAGCTCATTTCTGCCTTCTTTGCTCCAGGCGAAGTGGGGGAGATCTGGCTGACTTTTTCCGATCCGCAGTTCCGCAGTGAAAACTCCCGCTTGTGCTCTCCGCTGTTTCTGGAACGCTACCGCCGCTTCCTCAAACCGGGCGGTGTCGTGCACCTGAAGACAGATTCGCAGTTTCTGCATCAATATGCATTGGCGGTGTGCAAGGCAAATAATCTGAAGATACTGGCTTGTGCCTCAGATCTTTATGGTGTGCAGGACGGAAAGGCTGAAGCTCTCGGTGCAGAGAATATCGGCGCAGAGGTATTTGAGGTGCAGACCTTCTATGAGAGTCTTTTCCTTGAGCAGGGATACAAGATTACATACCTCGCTTTCTGCCTTGATCACGAGGGGGACTATGTCTATCCTACAGATTTTGATTCTGATTATTGGCGCTCGGTGGAGGGTCCACGCCTGCTCTTTGGACACGATTCTGCGGAAACGCGTCGTCAGAAATTAAAGAATACTGAAAAATAGGGGATTATACTTCTACCCAGTGGATGCGCACTCCTGAGCGCTCCATTCCGCGGAACCAGGTCATCTGTCGCTTGGCAAACTGGTGTATCGCGATGGCAAGTTTCTCTCTAGCCTCTTCAAGGCTCAACTCTCCGATGAGATAAAGGGTAATGAATTTATACTCAAGGCCATAGGAGATGAGTTTCTCCGGGCTTACCCCCTTCTTTATGAGTGAGTCGATTTCCTCGATCATGCCTTCTTTAAGTCTTTCATCGAGGCGGCGGTCAATGCGCTCGTTGCGCACTTCGCGGCTCACAAGTGTTCCGATAAAGTATGGCTTCTGCGGGAATCCCGGACGGGTATTAGGCTCTCGGCTCTCACTCAGAGCGCTCTTGCTGCGGAAGTCATATCCTGCAGTTACTGCGTTGATGTACATACCTGTGCCGCCGCAGAGAATCGGAATCATCCCGCGAGAGCGGATGTCCTGGTATGCCTTCAGAAAATCCTGCTGGAACTCATACACGTTGTACTGATCACCAGCGTCTGCTATATCAATGATATGATATGGGATGTTGCCGTATTCGCAGAGATCCTTACCTGTGCCGATGTCCATTCCGCGGTAGACCTGGCGGCTGTCAGCGGAGATGATTTCCGCATTGCCAAGTGCCTGAGCCAACGCTACTGCATACTTTGTTTTGCCTGATGCTGTGGGACCAAGCACTACAAAGAGATCGATTGAGCCCTGCTCGTATTGGTCTTTAAGCTCCGCCCAATCAATTACTTCCGCATCTGGAAGAGCTGCCGGTATGACTTTGTATCGTGCCATTATTCTCTCTCCATCTCTCTGCGGATGTCCTTCTCCTTGATACTTGCTCGCTTGTCAAACTCCTTCTTGCCTCGGGCCAGGGCGATGTGCACCTTAGCAAATCCTCCGTCGTTGATGAATACTCTTGTGGCGACGATGGTGAGGCCTTTTGTCTTGACTGCTTGGGCGAGATGGCGCAGCTCTTTGCGAGTGAGAAGCAGCTTGCGGTCCCTCATCGGCTCGTGGCTGCTCCAGGCGCTTGCCCAGAAATAGGTTGCGATATTCATTCCGCGAAGGTAAAGCTCTCCGCCACAGAAGTAACAATAGGCATCCTGAAGCGAAGCCTTGCCTGCACGGAGAGATTTGATCTCCGTGCCCACAAGTACTACGCCTGCATCATACTGCTCAAGGAACTCATACTCAAATGAGGCCTTTTTGTTGTTGATCTGAGGCAGTCTATTTTTCTCTTTAGCCTTCGCCATTATATTAAAGGTTTTCCTTGATGTAATCTACGCTGTCGAGCTTCTCCCAACCGAAGAACTGGATGCCATCCTTTACATAAGGCTCGCGGCCCATGTGTCCGTAGGCAGCGCATGGCTCGTAGATAGGGTTTTTGAGGCCAAATCTCTTGATGATTGATGCTGGTCTGAGGTCAAACATCTCTCTGACTCTCTGAGCGATATAGGCATCAGCCGACTGTCCTTCATAGCCATTGACCTTGGCTGTGCCATAGGTCTCGACGAATACGCTCACAGGCTCTGCTACGCCGATGGCATAGGCAATCTGCACGAGGCATTCCTTGGCCACGCCGGCTGCAACAAGATTCTTTGCGATGTAACGTGCTGCATAGGCTGAAGAGCGGTCAACCTTTGAAGGGTCCTTGCCAGAGAATGCGCCACCGCCGTGAGCTCCGCGGCCACCATAAGTGTCCACGATGATCTTGCGTCCGGTCAGACCGGTATCGCCTGCAGGACCGCCGATAACAAATTTGCCGGTAGGGTTGACGTGAAGGATGAACTTGTCGTCAAAGAGCGCAGCTGTCTTTTCTGAAAGCGAAGCAATGAAGCGAGGAAGCAGAATCTCTCTGACATCCTTCTCGATGCGAGCATGCATCGCTTCGTCAGTATCAAACTCATCGTGCTGAGTGCTGAGCACGATGGTGTGCACTCTGCAAGGGCGGTGCTTTTCTGTAAACTCCACGCTGAACTGCGCCTTGGCATCAGGGAGGAGGTAAGGCATCAGCTCTGGTTCATTGTGTCTGATGTCTGCGAGAGTGAGCAGGAGTTTGTGAGAGAGCGAGAGCGCAAGCGGCATATACTCTTCTGTATCGATGCTGGCATAGCCAAACATCATGCCCTGATCACCGGCACCCTGCTGCTCAGGGTCCTCTCTGTCAACACCGCGATTGATGTCGACACTCTGCTCGTGTATAGTGGAAATGATACCGCAAGAAGATGCGTCAAATCCATATTCAGCTTTGTTGTAACCGATGCGTGAGATCACTCTACGAGCCACCTCTGGGATGTCTACGTAGGCATGGTCTGAGCGCACCTCTCCACCTACGATGACGAGACCTGCTGTGCAGAAAGTCTCACAAGCTACTTTGGCATCAGGATCCTGGCGGAGGAATTCATCTAAGATTGCGTCCGAAATCTGATCGGCGACTTTGTCTGGGTGGCCTTCAGAGACCGACTCCGATGTGAAAAGATAATTCATTTTAGCATTTTTTTTGGGCCGAGCTTGCAATCAATCAAATCTATGCTCGGGAAATTAACAGGTCGCAAAGATAGACATTTTTCCATAATAAATCAGCCAAAAGTTTGTTAAAGAGCAGAATCTAAGCTATATTTGCGGCGCAAATTAGTTATTAGTGTATTATAGAATTATAGTCCTTTTTGTCAACTCTTTGTAAGGAGTTGGTATTGAGGATTTTGTGTTGGAATTTATTATTCTAATATATTTTAGTTTTAAGTATGAAAAAATCAATCAAAAGCCTTTTGCTGTCTTTTGCAGCGATGCTTTGTGTTTTCTCTGCTTCTGCTCAGGTAACTACCGCTTCTTTGAACGGTAAGGTGTCTGATAAGGCAGGTGAAACAATCCCAGGAGCGACTGTTGTCGCTGTTCACACACCTTCAGGTACCCAGTACTATGCTGTGGCTAACGCTGAGGGTCGTTTTTATATTAACGGTATGCGTGCCGGTGGTCCTTACACAGTTGAGGTAAGCTGCCTTGGCTATCAGACTGTTAGTTACACAGACGTTACTCTTCAGCTCGCTGAGGCTTATGACCTCTCTGCTGAGCTCGCAGATGACGCTCAGATGCTTTCTGAGGCTATCGTAGTTTCTACAGCTGCTTCAAGATTTGCAACTGAGAAGACTGGTGCTGCAACAAACATCAACAATTCACAGATCACAGCGCTTCCTTCAGTAACAAGAAGCATCACTGACGTTACAAGACTTTCTCCTTACGGAGGAAACGGCATGAGCTTCGCTGGTGCTGACGGTCGTACCGCTAACTTCACTGTGGACGGTGCTGACTTCAACAACAACTTCGGTCTTAGCGATGGTCTCCCAGGAGGCGGCAGCCCAATCTCTATCGATGCTATCGAGGAGATGCAGGTGGTTATCTCTCCATTTGACGTGCGTCAGACCAACTTTATCGGTGGTGGTGTAAACGCTATCACCAAGTCAGGTACTAACACATTCAAGGGTACTGCTTATGTATATCACCGCAACGAGAACCTCCGTGGTGACACAATCGGTGGCGAGCAGATTTCAGGTGCACGTGCTATCGACCGTAACACCAACTATGGTTTTACTCTCGGTGGTCCTATCATCAAGAACAAGCTCTTCTTCTTTGTAAACGCTGAGTATGCTAAGATCCCTACAGTTGCCAACAGATGGCAGGGTTCAGTAGATGGAAAGGCCAACGCCAACAACTACATCTCACGCACAAAGCTTTCTGATCTTGAGAAGGTTTCTAAGCACGTGATGGATGAGTACGGCTACGACACAGGTTCTTGGACTAAGTTCCCAGCTGATGAGAGCAATATGAAGCTCCTCGGTCGTATCGACTGGAACATCAACGATAATCACAAGCTTGCTCTCCGTTACAACTACACTCTTAACAAGAGATGGAGCTCTCCTAACGGAACTTCAATGGACGGTGGTACCCGTATGGCTAGCTACCGTATGTCTCAGAACTCAATGTCATTTGCTAACTCAATGTACTCACAGGACAACATCGTGAGCACAGTAGCACTCGATATCAACAGCCGCTTCTCAGACAAGCTTTCTAACCAGTTCCTCGCAACTTTCTCAAAGCTTGATGACGTGCGTGGCTCTACTTCAGATGAGTTCCCATTCATCGACATCCTTGATGATGAGGGTGCAGACAACTATATGGCTCTCGGTTATGAGCTCTTTACTTGGAACAACGCTGTACACAACACAGTGCTCAATATCAAGGATGACCTCACATACTACTATGGTGACCACAAGATCACTGCAGGTGCAAGCTACGAGTATCAGATGGCTGACAACGCTTATATGCGTAACGGTACTGGTTACTATCGTTACAATAACCTTGAGGACTTCCTCACTGGTGCAACTCCTGAGGTTGTATGTCTCACATATGGTTATGATGGTGAGAAGAATCCTGCAGCTCGCGTGAGATTCAACAAGGTAGGTCTCTATGTTCAGGATGAGTGGCAGGCTACTGATAACTTCAAGCTCACTGCTGGTGTGCGTTTTGACGGTCTCTTCTTTGACAACCGTGACCTTATGACTAACAACGCTATCCTCGAGCTTGACTACTATGATAGAAATGGTAACGTGCGCAACATCGACACTGGTAAGTGGCCTTCAGCAAATGTAACTGTTTCTCCACGTGTAGGTTTCACTTGGGATGTACTCGGTAACAAGAGCCTTAAGGTTCGTGGTGGTACCGGTTTCTTCATGGGCCGTCTCCCACTCGTATTCTTCACCAACATGCCTTCAAACGGCGGTATGGTTCAGTACCAGGCTCAGGTTAACGCTAAGAACGCTGCGGAGAGGGGCTTCAATATGGATGTATTCAAGGGTGGTCTTGTAACTGATGCCAACGGTAAGGCTACAACCCAGGCTCTCCTCGACAAGCTCGTAAACCTTGGTTATCCAAGCACAATCAAGCCAGAGGATGGTACAGTTCCTTCTTCAATCTCTGCAGTTGATCCTAACTTCAAGATGCCTCAGGTATGGAAGACATCACTCGCTATCGACTATGCTTTCCCTACTTCATTCCCATTCACTATCACTGCTGAGGGTATCTTCAACAAGACTATCAACGGTGTATCTATCTCAGACTGGAGTATCAAGCCAGTAGAGGGCTTTGCTAAGCTCAATGGTGCTGACAACCGTCCAATGTATCCAGAGGGATTCCGCAACGGTACTAAGGCATTTGTTCTTGAGAACACTCCTTACGGATATGGTTACTCAGCCAACGTGACTGTTAACATCCGTCCTATCGAGAGCCTCAGCTTCATGGCTGCTTACACTCATACTGCATCTAAGGAAATCACTGGTATGCCTGGTTCAAACGCAGAGTCAGCATTTACTTATGTTCCTACTTCAGAGGGTCCTAACAACATCAGACTCCACAACTCACAGTATGTGACTCCAGATCGTTTCGTAGCATCACTCACTCACCACGACAATGGTGGTAACCACTATAGCTTCATCTATGAGGCTTGGAGAGGTGGCTACAACTACTCATACATGGTTGCTGAGGATATGAACGGCGACGGTTACAAGTATGATGCTATCTTCATCCCTACAGATGAGCAGGTTACAAACGGTGACTTCCGTTTTGCTACTGCTGATGACGCTCAGCGTTTCATGGATTTTGTACACAACGATCCATATCTCAGCAAGAACCAGGGCAAGTATGCAGAGGCATACAGCGTATACTCTCCATGGGTTCACAGACTTGACTTCAGCTACAAGCACGATTTCCAGGTTAAGCTCGGTCAGAATACAAACACTCTCCAGCTCAGCCTCGATGTTAAGAACATCCTTAACATGTTCAACTCTAACTGGGGTGTGAGCAAGTATCTTAACCCAGCTATCGGCTCAGATGCACGTATCCTCAAGTATGAGGGTGTAGACGCTGAGGGTTATGCTAAGTTCTCAACTCCTAAGTCTATCCACGGTAAGACTGAGACATTTGTTCCAAATCATGCTCTCGGCCAGTGCTGGTATGCTTCTATCGGTATTAAATATATGTTCAACTAATTCCTGACAGTCAGTATATGAAACTCAGATATATTTTAACATCTCTTGTAGCTGCTATTGCAGTTCTCAGCTCTTGTGAGAAGCAGGAGATCAAGACTCAGCTTGACGAGGTTCAGGTTTCTAAGTCTTACGTTGCTATCAGCATGGCGGGTGGTTCTTCAGAGATTACCCTTAATGCTATTGGCTCATGGCAGATTGCAGGTATTCCTGAGTGGTTGGAGGTTACTCCAACTTCAGGTTCTGCTGCTAAGGACCAGAAGGTTACATTCACAGCAACTTCTACCGTTGACGGTCGTGTTGCTGACCTCACAATCGTTTGCGAAGGCAAAACTCAGTATGTAAATGTTAGACAGGGTGTTCCTGGTATCACTAAGGCAACTTGTGGTGAGGTTCTCAAGGGTGTTGAGGGTAAGACATACCTTGTAACCGGTACTTGTACAAAGATCACTGGCGATTATTATGGTAACTTCTACCTCAATGATGGCACTGGTGAGCTTTACATCTATGGTACTGTAAATGATAAGGGTGATTACGATTGGAAGAACTTCAATATTGAGGTTGGTGATGAGGTTACCGTTCAGGGTGCAAGAGTAACTTATGGCTCAACAATTGAGTTTGTAGACGCTCTCTTCGTTTCTGTTAACAAGTCTCTCATCAAGGTCGCAACTCCAGAGACTGCTCCTGTAGTTCCTACAGCAGGTGGTTCACTTGAGGTTGTTCTTGAGAACAAGGGTAACAACCTTGGTGTAGTAATCGAGGACAAGGCTAAGAGCTGGATCGGTGTTTCTTCACTTGATGCAAAGGCCAACAAAGTTGTCTTCACTGTAGCTCCAAACGAGGGTGCTAAGAGAACAACAACTGTTGTCTTCAAGACTACAGATGGTAAGAAGGACTACACTACTGAGCTCATGATTACTCAGGAGAGCGTTCCAGTTCAGAGCCCATATGCTATCTCTCTCAAGTATGAGAAGGGTGCAAACGCATATGATGATATCCTTGCTACAGTTAATGGTTATTCAGATCTCAAGACTTTGAAGATCGGTACTTCATCAAAGGTTGGTGACTTCACAATCACTGTTCCTGCCGGCAAGAAGAAGCTCGTCTTCAACGCAGTAGCTTGGAAGAATAACACTGCTGTTATTACTCTCAAGGCTGGCGACAAGGAACTCGGTAAGATTGAGAATGTTGCTGGAAATAATGGCGCTACCGGTAATGGTCCATTTGTTATCACTGTAGAGAACAATGCTGATGTTTATACTTTTGAGTATAACTTCACAGCAGAGACTAAGGTTAATGTTAGTGCTGACAAGCGTGTAGTATTCTACGGCATCAAGGCTGAGTAATTCTCATCCATATATTAAAAAGAAATCCGACTTCAATCGAAGCCGGATTCTTTTTTTTTATACCTCAATCCATTCATATTCGCCGCCCCATATCTCCAGAAACTTGATCAGGTCTTCTTTTGAGATTACGACGCTTGCAGTGTTATCACAAGGGTGGAAGCTTACTCGTTCTGACTTTAACAGATCTTTATCAATAAATAACTTGACGCGGTGCCCGTTTTCAAAAAGCTCTTTTGGGTTGGCTGTCTCGCTGATGTCGATGTCATTGATCAGGCCAAAGGGCGAGACGGAACCGGGAAGCAGTCCGAGGCATCGTTCCATCCTTTCCTGCGAGGCAAAAGAAAGCTTACCCTGTTTAAGACTCTGTTCTAGAGTGTGGATGGAAAGCTCTTTATGGCACTCAAAGACCACAAGATAATGTCGGTTGCCTTTATGGTTGCGGAAAAAGAGGTTTTTACAGTGAGTTGAGTCAATTTCCTTCCAGTATTCCAGTGCGAGCTCGATTGTCGGGAGAGGGGGATGTGTGTGCATCTTATATGTGATGCCGTTGCTTTCTAGGAAGGAAAGGACTTTGTTGATTCTATCGTTTTGCATATTAAAGCTTTTTACTATGTCTGGGGCAAAAGTAGTATAAAAAATCATTATCTTTGAAGGTTAAAGCAAGTAAAAATGCCCGATATGAAATTAAAAACCTTTTTACTACTTGCAGCAAGCTTTATAATTGGCTTTGCTTCATGTACTCCGCCTGCAACTCAGGAAATTGATGAGCTTAAGATTGATACTGAGACTATCAATGCGACAAGTCAGGGAGGCGAATTTACTGTCAAGCTCAATACCAACGTGGATTGGACAATCGAAGGCTATACAGATGAGATGAAGACTTGGCTTGCCATTTCTCCTACTAGCGGCGGTGCATCCTTGGTACCTCAGAACATTACTTTCAATGTTTCAAAAAATATTGGTGTAGAGCGTAGCGCAAGCGTTACCTTCTTTGGAAATATGCTGACAACCAAGACTCTGAAGGTGGTTCAGGCAGGAGATGATCAAGGGGCATCTGATGGTTTGACAGCTCTTACTATTGAAGAATTTGTAAAGAAGCCGGTAAATAAGACTGACTGGTATAAACTTGTCGGCAAGATAACCCAGATCCAGAAGACTGACTACGGCAACTTCATAATCGAAGATGCGACAGGCAGTATTCTCATCTATGGTATGACCAGCGAGAAGAAGGATTATAATGACAAGTCGTTTTCTAAGTTAGGCCTCAAAGTTGGTGATATAGTTGCTCTTGGTACGCTCAGATCCGAGTATAACGGAGAAGCTCAGGGTGGCGGAAATGAAATTCCTGCCTATTATATCAGTCACGTGGAAGGAGAGAATCAGGAGCCTACTGAGTTGAAAAGCGATCCTGTGGGTGCTTGGATGGAGCTTCCTGCAACCACAAATAAGGACCTTTATTTTATCCATCGTAAGATGACAGTTAACTCTAAGGAGTACCGCAACTATTCATACTTCTACGACAAGGATGCTAGACTTGCACATTGGGTAGCATATCCACTCAATGAAACTCTTATCGGAAAGGGAAGCAGATCGGATAATTGGACTCTTGAGCCGAAGATTCCTGCAAAATATCAGCAGATAATTTACAGCGGATATAAGGGAGGCTATCAGCGCGGCCACCAGATTCCTTCAGCAGACAGATATGCGGGTGGCTCCAATCCGACAACATTCTATTTCCCTAACTCAACTCCGCAGAAGGGTGAGCTCAACGAAAAGGCGTGGGCTACACTTGAGCAGAAGGTGCGTGACTGGTCAAAACAGATGGATACACTCTATGTGGTGACCGGAGCAGACCTTCGTGGTACAACAGAAACTGCAGAGGACAATGAGGGCAACAAAATTCCTGTCCCTGTAGGTTACTATAAAGCGCTTCTTGGCTACAAGAAAGACGCATCTATCGGCTCTTCTACAGATGGCTATATCGGTCTTGGATTCTATTTTGAGCACAAGGGGTATGATGATGCAAGCATAATGACTACTCAGGCGATGACTCTTGATGCTCTTGAGGAGAAGATGGGTATGGACTTCTTTGTAAATCTTCCTGGCAAAGTGGGAGAGGACAAGGCAAAACAGGTTGAGAGCACCAAGGATGCTTGGTGGAAATAATCAATAGGATGAAAAGACTAGTAACTTTACTCATTTTCCTCGCGGTAGCTATCTGTGCCTCAGCGCAGAAGCAGAACTATGTCGTGGGTTTTTATAATGTGGAGAATCTTTTTGATATCTATGACGATCCTGCCAAGAACGACGAGCAGTTCCTTCCGGATGGAAGCTATAACTGGAATCAGGACAAATATCAGAAGAAGCTTTCCAACATCGCAAGAGTAATCTCCGAGATAAAGAAGGAGGCTGGCGCTTTCCATACAATCCTCGGAGTGTGTGAGATTGAGAACCGCCGTGTCCTTGAAGATCTTGTGAAGCATAAGTCTATCGCAGGAGCCGGATATAAGATTGTGCATTATGAGAGCCCAGACCGCAGAGGTATCGATGTAGGTCTTCTCTATCGCCCAGATCAGTTTACTTACCTTGACAGCGAGACACTTCCGTTTGTGTTTGAAGGCACAAAGGTGGCGATAACCCTCAGCAAGGAAGAGCAGGCTGACTTCCGCACACGTGATGCTCTGATGGTGCACGGCCTTATTGATGGGGAGCACGTGGCAGTTTATGTGGCCCACCTTCCAAGTAGAGTTGGTGGTAAAGGCGAAGACCTCAGACCATTGGGCGCAGAGATTATATATAAGCACGCTCAGAAGATGGAAAAGAAATATCCCGGCATCAAGATTATCGTGATGGGAGATATGAATGACAATCCTACCGATGAGAGTATGACCAAGTGGATGCATGGTAAAGAGAATATCAAGGATGTCAAGAAAGGAGACTTCTTCTCTCCATTTACAGAAGTCCTTGAGGACGGAACTGGTACACTCTCATATCAGGGAACTTGGAACATTTATGACCTTATCCTGGTCAACAAGAGCCTGACCAAGGCAAAGAAGAACTCTCTTGTAATCAAGAAGATAGATGGCTATTATGGGCAAGTTTTTGACGAGGACTTCCTGACTCAGCAGAGTGGCAAATATAAGGGTACTCCATTCCGCACATTCTCCAATGGTGCATTTATCAACGGATATTCTGATCACTATCCGACATACATCATCATTGGCAAGTAAGATATAACATTTAACTATTAATAATTATGAAGAAGATTCTTCCAATTTTAAGTATTGCTCTCGCTATGACAGCTTGTAGTAGAACAAATCCATTCCTCACAGAGTGGGATACGCCTTATGGCATCCCTCCTTTTGAAGAGATCAAGGTTACTGATTATATTCCTGCAATCAAGGCAGGTATCGCCGAGCAGGCAGCGGAAATTGATGCTATCGTTGCCAATCCGGATGCCCCTACATTTGAAAACACTATCGTTCCTCTTGACCTTTCAGGTGGCCTTCTTGCCAAGGTGCAGGGCGTGCTTTATAACGTGAGCGAGACTGACCGCACAGATGAGCTTGACGCAGTGCAGGAGGAGGCAATTCCTCTTCTCAGCGATCACAGCGCAAATATTTCATTCAACAAGGCTCTCTTTGAGAGAGTTGCTGCAGTTTACAACGCAGATCAGAGCCAGCTCACCCGCGAGCAGCAGGTTGTGCTCAAGAAATACTATGAGGATTTTACCAACAATGGTATTGCTCTTCCAGCAGAGCAGCAGGACCGCCTCCGCGAGATCAACACAGAGATGTCTCAGCTCACTCAGAAGATTGGCAACAACATTCTTGCAGAGTCAAACGCTTTTGCAGAGAAATTTGGCTTCAGCGTGTCTGCATACCCTGACAAGATGACAAATACTGAGGATAGAGAGCTTCGTCGCCAGTATAACGAGGCTTATACTACTCGTGGTCACAACGGCAACGACTACGACAATAGAGAACTCCTCGTAAAAGTTCTTGAACTCCGTCGCCAGAAGGCAAATATTCTCGGTTTTGAGACATCTGCAGACCACATCCTTTCAAGCAAGATGGCTTCAACTCCTGCAACCGTTGATAATTTCCTTGCAGAGATTATGAAGGCTGCTGTGGCTCAGGCACAGGTTGAGCTCAAGGATATGCAGGCTGTTATGGATGAGGACATCAAGGCCGGCAAAGTTCCTGCAGGTTCTAAGATTGAGCCTTGGGATTGGTGGTATTATGCTGAGAAGGTGCGCAAGATCAAGTATGATCTCGATGAGTCTCTCACCAAGCCATATTTCCACATCGATCGCGTGACTGAGGGTGTGTTCCTTGCAGCAAAGAAGCTTTATGGTATCAATATGGAGAAGATCGAAGGTGTGCCTTCATACAATCCAGCAGTAGTTACTACATACAAGGTGACTGCAGAGGATGGTTCACTCATCGGTATCTTCACAACAGACTATCACCCACGCGATAGCAAGAGAGGTGGTGCCTGGATGAACAATATCCGCGAGCAGTATGTTGATGCTGAGGGCAATATGGTACGTCCAATCATCGTAAATGTCTGCAACCACGGTGAATATCTCACAATTGATGAGGTTTCTACTATGTTCCATGAGTTTGGTCACGCTCTTCACGGACTTCTCTCACAGTGTACATACAAGGCAGTCAGCGGCACAAACGTAACTCGCGACTTCGTGGAGATGTTCTCTCAGTTCAATGAGAACTTCGCATTCCAGCCAGACCTCCTCGCTGAGTATGCAATCAACGACAAGGGTGAGGTTATTCCTGCTGAGCTCATCGAGAAGATCAACAATTCTCTTAAATTCAACCAGGGCTTCATGACCACAGAGCTTTGCGCAGCGTCAATCCTTGATATGGAGTGGCACAAGCTCACAAGCTATGAGGGTGTAGATGTAGACGCATTTGAGGCTGCTGCATGCGAGAAGATGGGTCTCATCAAGGAGATTGCACCTCGTTACCGCACAACATACTTCAACCATATCTTCTCAAGCGGCTATGCTGCCGGTTACTATGGCTACCTCTGGGCTGAGGTTCTTGACAAGGACGCATTCAGCATCTTTGAGGCTTCGTCAAATGGCGTATGGGATAAGGAGCTTGCACTCAAGTTCAAGCAGACATTCCTTGAGAAGGGCGGTTCAGAAGAGCCTATGACTCTTTACAAGTCGTTTGCAGGCAGAGAGCCTGATACCAAGGCAATGCTTGTTAGAAGAGGTTTGATTGACTAATTTTGAAAAATAACTATACAGATGAATAAGAAAGTACTTTTGATGATTCTTGACGGTTGGGGAGAGGGTGCTCACGATGCTTCTAACGTGATCTATACTCAGGGCGCTCCTTTTATTGAGAGCCTCCGTCAGAAATACCCAATGTCTTTCCTTCAGGCTTGCGGCGAGTACGTGGGTCTTCCTGATGGACAGATGGGTAACTCCGAGGTTGGACACATGAACCTCGGTGCAGGTAGAGTGGTTTATCAGGATCTCGTGAAGATCAATATCGCTTGCAGAGAGCACAAACTCTTGGAAAACAAGGAGATACGCGCAGCTTATGACTACGTTAAGTCAACAGGCAAGAAGCTCCATTTCCTCGGTCTTTGCTCTCAGGGTGGTGTGCATTCAAGCCTTAATCACCTATATGAGTTCCTTGCTGAAGCAAAGAACGAAGGTCTCGAGGATGTATATGTGCACTGTTTTATGGATGGTCGTGACACTGACCCTCGTAGCGGCCTTGGTTTTGTGAAGGAGCTTGAGGAGCAGATGGCCAAGACAACCGGTAAGGTAGCTTCTGTATGCGGACGTTTCTATGCAATGGACCGCGACAAGCGCTGGGATAGAGTTAAGCAGGCTTATGATATGCTCGTAGAGGGCAAGGGTGAGCAATTCGCTTCAGCTCAGGAGGCTATTTCTGCATCCTATGCAGCTGAGGTTACTGACGAATTCATCAAGCCGGTAGTGATTGCAGAGGGCGGCAAGCCTCTCGCAACTATCTCAGAGGGCGATGCAGTGATCTTCTATAACTTCCGTAATGACCGCGCTCGTGAGCTCACAGCTGTGCTCACTCAGACAGAAATGCCAGAGGAGGGAATGCACACATTGCCACTCTACTATTGCTGTCTCACTCCATATGACGCTTCATTCCAGGGTCTCCACATCCTTTTTGACAAGGAGGAGGTAACCGACACTCTCGGAGAGACTGTTTCTGCTGCAGGCAAGACTCAGCTTCGCATTGCTGAGACTGAGAAATATGCACACGTTACATTCTTCTTCAACGGTGGCCGCGAGGTGCCGTTTGAGAACGAGAATCGTATCCTTGTGGCTTCGCCGAAGGTTGCAACCTACGACCTCAAGCCTCAGATGAGCGCTATTCAGGTTGCTGACAAGCTCTGCGACGAGCTCATCGCTGAGACCAACGATATGATTATCCTCAATTTTGCCAACGGTGATATGGTTGGTCATACCGGAGTGTATGAGGCTATCCGTCAGGCAGTAAGCTGTGTTGATGGTTGCGTTGAGGCTGTGGTTTCTACAGCTCTTGCACACAATTATGTTGTGCTTCTCACTGCCGACCACGGCAATGCGGATTATGCCCTCAACCCAGACCAGTCTCCAAATACTGCACACTCTCTCAATAAGGTTCCGTTTATTGTGATCGGAGCAGGAGAGGATGTTAAGGAGGTAAAGGATGGCGCTCTCTGCAATGTAGCTCCAACTATCCTTAAATTGATGGGAATTCCTCAGCCAGAGTCAATGACTTCAGAACCGTTGATTTAAGCACTCGAAAATAGATGATTACGACCACTTGCACAGGCGGGTGGTCGTTTTTTTAATGTGATAATTTTAATTTCTGTATTTATTGTTATCTTTGGGGTTACATTTACAGAAAATAACCAATTATTATTAACCAATTAAATTTCCAATGAAAGTAATTAATGTTTTA
>JAEIGA010002503.1_pt1 | contig 29279 bp, 23 predicted proteins | sample 9270691 | NCBI WGS metagenome assembly JAEIGA01 (sample SAMN17057246, study PRJNA624740) | gut metagenome | biome: biome; isolation source: fecal sample | host: Bos grunniens | place: China: Xizang | collected 2019
CTTGGCATACATGACAATGGATTTTCGTCGCGACATGAGCCGCCCGTTTGAACCGCCGTTCCAGCCCAGCGTATCAAAGTATACCGATAATTATATTCTGCTCATAAGTGCTTCTAAAATATTTAGTTATGCAGGGCAGCGTATTGCTGTTGCATGTATCTCAGATGCCTTGTATAACCGTGCTTATGATACACTCAAACAACGCTATGGAATTGCGCGTTTTGGTGCTGCATTTGCATATATTTTCCTTTACTCGTTCTCGTCGGGCGTGTCACACTCGGCACAATGTGCATTGGCTGCGATGTTCAAGGCTGCGTGCGATGGCGAGTACAACTTTGTCGGCGACATAAAGGAGTATGCGCTGCGCACTGCGCGCATTAAGGAGATTCTGCTGCGCAACGGTTTCAGCATTGTCTATGACAAGGATGTTGACGAGCCGGTGAGCGACGGGTTCTTCTTTACGATAGGTTACAAGGATATGGATGGTGGTGAACTGCTCAAGGAACTGCTTTATTATGGCGTCAGTGGTATTGACCTTGCCACTACCGGTGGCGTGCGAAAGGGTATCAGGGCATGCTCATCAAATATCAAGCCACACCATTATGCAATGCTTGAAGAAAGACTGCGTAAGTTTAATGAAAATCATTGATTTATATATTATGAAAAAACTATTGTTTGCTATGTTTTGTCTCTTTGCGTTCTCATTGAATGCACAGGAGATTTCCATTATTCCAAAACCTGCCGAAGTGCATATTGAGAAAGGCGAGTTCAGTTTCAATGGAGAGGTTGTACTGTGTTACCCTGAAATAATGGATGGCGGCCTTGATTCTGTCGTTGATAATTTTGTCAGGGAGATAAAGAATACAACAGGTACAAAACTTGTCAAGGATAGGCTTAAGGATGGTCTGTTCCTTGGCTGGGATGTGCAAGAAGCTGCCAAGAAGGGAGATGCGCATATTGTGTTGTATGTTGATGAATATATGGGCAAAGAGGCTTATAGGCTATCTGTTACACCAAAACGAATAAACATCGCAGCTGCAACGCCGGCAGGCTTCTTCTATGCGCTCCAGACTCTGAAGCAGCTTATGCCGCGCAATGTGATGGCTGGTGTACATGACGAGAGTATCAAGGAGTGGAGTATCCCCTGTGTCTTTATTGTAGACGAACCACGCTTCTCATGGCGCGGTTTCATGCTCGACGAGGGACGCCACTTCTACGGCAAGGAAGAGGTAAAGAAAATCATTGATGTGATGGCGGCCTACAAGATGAACCGCTTCCACTGGCACTTGACCGAGGACCAGGGCTGGCGTATCGAGATAAAGAAATATCCGAAACTCACAGAGGTCGGTGCTTGGCGCGATACAAAGGTGTGTGCTTGGGGCGATGTAAAGCCCGACGGCATACGCTATGGCGGTTTCTATACACACGAGGATATAAAGGAGGTTGTGGCATATGCAAAGGAGCGTTTTGTAGAGATTGTGCCCGAGGTTGACATACCGGGCCACTCGCAGGCTGCCGTTGCCTCGTACCCCGAGTTTCTTGCCTGTGACCCAGAGAATAACCACGAGGTATGGAAATGGCAGGGTGTATCGGGTGATGTGATTAATGTTGCCAACCCAATGGCTGTACAGCTTGCGAAGGATGTGATTGATGAACTGACCGAGTTGTTTCCATTCGGATACATCCATCTTGGCGGTGACGAGTGTCCTACATATAAATGGGAGCGTAATGCAGAGTGTCAGGCCTTGCTGAAGGAGATAGGTTCTACTAACTATCGTGACCTTCAGATACACTTCTACAAGCAACTGAAGGATCATGTTGCAGCCAAGCCTGTAGAGAAACAGCGCAAGCTGATATTCTGGAACGAGGTGTTGCATGGCAATACAGCGTCATTGGGCAATGATATTACAATCATGGCTTGGATTGGTGCAGATGGTGCTGCCGTGGATGCTGCAAAGCGCGGCATGACGACTATCCTTTCGCCACAAATCCCTTACTACATCAACCGCCGTCAGTCAAAGCTTGCGACTGAACCAATGTCACAGGGCTATGGCGACGAGACCGTAGAGCGTGTTTATAACTACAAACCGATGAATAATGTAGCAGAGGAGCTGCAGCCTAAATACTTGGGTGTACAGGCCAATTTCTGGACAGAATGGGTTGTAGAACCTTCGGTGGTGGAGTATCTGATGTTGCCTCGCTTGGCGGCTGTTGCCGAGGCCGGTTGGACACCTGCAGAGCTCCGCAATTACGACGATTTTATCAATCGTCTGCAGGGCGAAGCAAAATATTATCAGTTGAAAGGTGTCGATTACGGAAAGCATGTTTTCAAGTAAATATTTCGTTTGAAATAATTTTACACGGCGATGGTGGTTGTTCCTCCGTCGCCGTGCTTTTTATTTGCATTGTATCATGTTGGCAAATACAATGTTATTGTGTAAGTGTTAATTTGGTTTAGAACCTATTGCTCTTGGGTGTGATGTGTTGCAATTTTTGGAAAATATTTGCATTTTTTGTGGATGTGAAACATGCTTTTCATCGTGAAAATGAGTGGTGCAAGCCAGGTATCTGTTTGGCAGATACACACTTTTTGCAAATTCTTGTTATTATATATATAATAATTCTCGTTTTTATTTTGTATCTTCGCACCTAAATTTGCCGGCAAGGGTATTCCCGCGGCATTTATTCATTGAAAGAAATAGTTTTACATATATGGAAAAAATCAGGAATTTTTGCATTATCGCACACATCGACCATGGTAAATCGACCTTGGCCGACCGTTTGCTTGAAACGACAAAGACCATAAACATTACCGAGGGCCAGATGCTTGACAATATGGACCTTGAAAAGGAGCGTGGTATCACCATCAAGAGTCATGCGATACAGATGGAGTACATGTACAAGGGCGAGAAATATATCCTCAACCTCATTGACACTCCGGGACATGTGGACTTCTCCTACGAGGTGTCACGTTCAATTGCTGCTTGTGAGGGCGCATTGCTCGTTGTGGATGCTACACAGGGTGTCCAGGCGCAGACAATCTCTAACCTCTACATGGCTGTTGACCATGGATTGGAGATTATCCCTGTGGTGAACAAGTGCGATATGATAAACGCCATGCCCGAGGAGGTGAAGGATGAGATCGTCGATCTCATCGGTTGCGACAGGGATGATATCATTGAGGCTTCGGGAAAGACCGGTCTCGGTGTCGAGGAAATCCTTGCTGCAGTAGTGGAGCGCATCCCTGCACCGGTTGGTGACGAAGAGGCTCCGCTTCAGGCACTTATCTTTGACTCTGTGTTCAACTCGTTCCGTGGAATCATTGCGTACTTCAAGATTACCAACGGTGTTCTGCGCAAGGGCGACAAGGTCAAGTTCTTCAATACCGGCAAGGAGTACGATGCCGACGAGATTGGTGTCCTTAAGATGGATCTTTGTCCACGCCAGGAATTGCGTACCGGTGATGTAGGCTACATCATTTCGGGTATCAAGACTTCTCGCGAGGTTAAGGTTGGTGATACCATTACCCACATTGCGCGTCCATGTGCGGCGGCTATCGATGGTTTCGAGGAGGTGAAACCAATGGTTTTTGCCGGTGTATATCCAATCGAAGCCGAGGATTACGAGGATTTGCGTGCTTCGCTCGAGAAATTGCAGCTCAATGATGCTTCGCTGACATTCACTCCCGAGTCTTCGGCTGCACTTGGCTTCGGTTTCCGTTGCGGTTTCCTTGGTCTCCTGCACATGGAGATTGTCCAGGAGCGTCTTGACCGCGAGTTTGACATGAGCGTGATTACAACCGTTCCCAATGTTTCGTATATGGTACATGACAAACAGGGCGAGGTGAAGGAGGTGCATAACCCAGGCGGTATGCCCGACCCGACACTCATTGACCACATTGAAGAGCCATATATCAACGCGAGCATCATTACCCGTGCCGAGTACATCGGCCCTATCATGACACTCTGTCTTTCAAAGCGTGGTGAGTTGCTCAAGCAGGAGTTCATTACAGGTAACCGCGTGGATATACGCTTTCTGTTGCCGCTTGGCGAAATTGTCATTGACTTCTATGATAAGCTAAAGAGCATTTCAAAGGGTTATGCGTCATTCGACTATCACCCTGCAGGTTTCAGGACATCAAAGCTCATCAAGCTCGACATTCTGCTCAATGGCGAGCCTGTGGATGCGCTTTCAACATTGACTCATGTTGACAATGCATATGGTCTTGGCCGTCAGATGTGCGAGAAGTTGCGCGACCTGATTCCAAGACAACAATTTGATATTGCCCTGCAGGCTGCAATCGGTACTAAGATCATTGCCCGCGAGACAATCAAGCAGGTGCGTAAGGATGTGACCGCAAAATGTTATGGTGGTGACGTGTCGCGTAAGCGCAAGTTGCTCGAGAAGCAGAAGAAGGGTAAGAAGCGTATGAAGCAGATTGGTAATGTCGAGGTACCACAGAAGGCATTCCTCGCAGTGCTCAAACTTGATTAATTGAAATTTGGTTGCCAAATTGGTAACAATTGATACAGATACGATTTTTAAGAAGAATATGGGAATATTCAGTTTTTTCAGTAGAGAAAAGAAGGAAGTTCTTGACCAGGGACTTTCAAAGACAAAACAGAGTGTATTCAGCAAGATTGCCCGTGCCATTGCCGGCAAGAGCCAGGTTGATGACGAGGTGCTTGATAACCTCGAGGAGGTTCTCGTTACATCGGATGTCGGTGTTGAGACCACGCTGAAGATTATAGACCGTGTGCAGAAACGCGCTGCAAGAGACAAGTTCATGAACACTAATGAGCTGAATAAACTGCTCAAGGACGAGATAGCACAGTTGCTCATGGAGAACAACACCGAAGATGGTGGCACATTTGACATTCCTACAACACCCGGCAACCCTCATGTAATCATGGTGGTGGGTGTGAACGGTGTTGGAAAGACCACAACCATAGGCAAGCTTGCACATCAGTACAAGAAAGCCGGAAAGAAGGTGTATCTCGGCGCTGCCGATACATTCCGCGCAGCTGCGGTAGAGCAGCTTGTAGAGTGGGGACACCGTGCCGATGTCCCTGTCATCAAGCAGGGAATGGGTTCAGATCCAGCATCGGTTGCATATGACACTCTCTCATCGGCTGTTGCAAACAATGCCGATGTCGTGATTATTGACACCGCGGGCCGTCTGCACAACAAGGTGGGCTTGATGAACGAGCTTACAAAGATCAAGAATGTGATGAAAAAGGTTGTGCCCACTGCGCCTAACGATGTAATGCTTGTGCTTGACGGTTCTACAGGACAGAATGCATTCGAGCAGGCAAAGCAGTTTACAAAGGCTACCGAGGTTACTTCACTTGCCATTACAAAACTCGACGGTACAGCAAAGGGTGGTGTGGTAATCGGTATCAGCGACCAGTTCAAGATTCCGGTGAAGTACATTGGCTTGGGCGAGGGTATTGACCACTTGCAAATTTTCAACCGCGAGGAGTTTGTAGATTCATTATTCGGATAATGGAATGAAAAAGAACCGTGTAGATGTCATAACAATGGGTTGCTCAAAGAATCTTGTCGATTCGGAGCACCTTATGCGTCAGCTTCAGGAGTGTGGCTACGAGGTTACGCACGACAGCGAGGAACCTTGTGGCGAAATTGCTGTAATCAACACCTGTGGCTTTATTGGTGACGCAAAGCAGGAGTCCATCAACATGATTCTTGAATTCTGCCAGCGCAAGGAAGAGGGTGACTTGAAGAAACTCTATGTCATGGGCTGTCTCTCGGAACGTTACCTTGATGAGTTGCGTGAGGAGATTACCCAGGTGGACAAGTTCTATGGCAAGTTCAATTGGACCGAGTTGCTCGCCGACTTGAAACAGCAGTATCGTGATGAACTGGCACAGGAGCGCGTGCTTACTACACCGGGACACTACGCGTATATAAAGATATCGGAGGGTTGCAGCCGCCGTTGTGCATATTGTGCGATACCCATCATCACTGGTGCTCACAAATCGCGCCCTATGGAGGATATAGTTGCCGAGGTGCGCGGTCTGGTGGCAAAGGGCGTGAAGGAGTTCCAGATAATAGCACAGGAACTCACATTCTATGGCGTCGACCTCTACAAGAAACAGAGCATTGCCGAGTTGGTTGAGAGAATCTCGGACATCGAGGGTGTCGAGTGGATTCGTCTGCACTATGCCTATCCAAGCAACTTTCCATATGACCTGCTCCGTGTGATGCGCGAGAGGGACAATGTGTGCAAGTACCTTGACATCGCCCTGCAGCATGTGAGTACCAAGGTTCTCAAGAAGATGCAGCGTAATGTAACCAAGGAGGATACATACGCCCTTGTGCAGAGATTCCGCGACGAGGTTCCCGGTATATGCCTGCGCACAACAATGATGGTAGGTTTCCCGGGAGAGGGTGAGAAGGAGTTCGAGGAACTTGTAGAGTTCGTGAAATGGGCAAAGTTTGACCGTCTTGGAGCATTTGCCTATTGCGAGGAGGAGGGCACATATGCCGCACAGAACTATCGCGACAGCATCTCTAAGAAAAAGAAACAGGAACGCCTTGACCGTCTTATGGAGATTCAGCAGCGCATTTCGACACGCCTGAACGATGCAAGGACCGGCAATGTGTACAAGACTGTAATAGACAGGGTGGAAGGCGATTACTATATTGGACGCACAGAGTTTGATTCGCCAGATGTCGATACCGAGGTTCTTATACATGTCAATGACGGCAAGCTGGAGATTGGTGAGTTCTACAATGTCCGCATAATCGATGCAACCGAGTTCGACCTTATGGGAACTGTAGAAAAATAAAGGCAAATTTTACGCTCAAGTAAAAAAGATATGAACAACAAGGAATTTATTAGCAAATTGGCAAAGAAGTGTGGAGTGCAGGTTGCTGATGCAAATGCGAATGTGGACACACTGATAGGGCTTATGACCGAGTGTCTCAAGGAGAATGACCAGCTGAACATTTCCGGTTTTGGAATTCTTGAGGCGAAGATGCGCAACGAAAGGCTTTCGGTAAACCCAAAGACCGGACAGCGTTTTCTGGTTCCACCAAAGATTGTACCCGCATTCAAGCCAAGCAATAAGTTGAAGGATAAATTCAATAAATAAGGAGAGATATAGCTTATGGATGCAAAGTTGAATCAATCGGACCTGATTGCGCTATTGGCAAAAGAGAGCAATATCTCTGCAGCCAAAGCAGAACTGTTTACTAAGAACTTTTTCGAGCTTATAATTGAAGGCTTGGAACAGGATGGCATTGTCAAGATAAATGGTCTCGGAACATTCAAGGTTACCGAGGTGGCAAGTCGTGGCAGTGTGAATGTGAACACTGGAGAAAAGATAGAGATCAAGGGGCACAAGAAGTTGGTCTTCATCCCTGCCGATGCATTGAAGGATTATGTAAACCAACCATTTGCGATGTTTGAGCCAGTGGAGGTTGACGAGACATACCAGCCCGAAGCAACTGCGGTGGATGCAGAGAATGACGAGGCGGCGGAAGAGATTGAATCCCCCATGGTTGCATCGGAACCGGTTGTTGAGGAAACCGCAGAAGAGACACCTGCTACCGAAGAGATTTCCGTTGAGAAGCCTGTTGCTTCAGAACCGGAAAACGCAAGCGGATGCGATGCTGTTGAAAACAGGGGGGTGGATTGTGGAACAACATCACAGAACGAAGGGGCAACAGTGACTGAAACTGTTGCAGAACCAATAGTGGTACAGAAAAGACCAGCCGAACCTGTATTGGTGCGCGTGCCTAAAAAAAATAAACCGATGCATGAACCTGTTGCAAAAAAGAAGAAAAATCGTGTTTGGATATATACGATGATTGCAGCATTGGTAGTCCTTGTTATATATATCAATAACACAAAGACTACAACCGTCGAAAGTGCAATAGAGAGCAATGCAACAGTCAACACTGTGAGCACCAATACAATTGCGCAAACAAGTGGAAGTAACACAACCACAACACCTCTGATGGTTGAATTGCCGGTAAACAATGAACTGAAAGACACTATGGGAATTGTGACTCCTGTTGCAGTAGAAGTTGTAGAGCCTGTAGATACAGTACCGGCAGTTATGGCTGTTCAGGATAGCACAATGGCGGCAGTAGTTGAAGAGACTGTTGTTGCCGAGGTTCCGGCAGAAGCAAATGGAGATGTTCGGGTACCAGTTGCTGTCACCTCTCTGTTTGGATTCCTTGCAACCGACGACTCGGTTAAGATTTCGGAAACAATTCTGGAACCTGTGGCTGAATCTGTTGCAGACAATGATTCTGTCAAGATCATGGGAACTATTCAGGAACTTGTGGCTGAAACAGTTGTTGAAGAATATGTTAAATCTGCAGAGACTGCACTGGCGGTTCAGGATAGTGTAGAAGTGGCTGTTGTCGAAATGGCGGTTATTGCAGAAAAACCGGTTGATGTAGTGGAGATTGCTCAAGAAACAGCTGTAGCGCCCATTGATGTAGAAGTTGTTGCAACCGAGCCTGCTCAGGTTGCTGAAACCGCTCAGGAAACTGTCGCAGAAACAGTTGTAGAAGAAATCGTCGAGCCTGTAGTGGCCGTACAAACTGTTCAGGACAGTGTCGTTGCGTCTGTAGTTGAAGAGATAGTCGCTACCGAGAAACCTGTTGATGCAGTAGAGGCTGTTGAGGTATCTGTATCAGAAACAGTTGTTGAAGAGGTTATCGTTGCCGAGAAACCTGTTGATGCAGTAGAGACTGTTGAGGTACCTGTATCAGAAACAGTTGTTGAAGAGGTTATCGTTGCTGAGAAACCTGTTGATGCAGTAGAGGCAACTGAGGCACCTGTAACAGAAACAGTTGTTGAAGAGGTGTCCGCAAAGAACGAACCTTACAAATTTGTAATGGTGCAGGAACTTCAGTCAATCAATCAGAAGAACATCACTGTTGCCGACACTACGCTATATGTTGCAGAAGGAGAACTCACAGTGCATAGAGTGGTATTGGACGACAGATTGGCCAAGATTGCAAAAAAATATTATGGTGACAAGAGATTGTGGCCATACATTGCAAAATACAATGAGTTGAAGAAACCGAATGCATTGCAAAAAGGAATGAAAATTCGCATTCCCCGTTTGGTACCGAAAAAATAACAATATTAAGTTAAAGTTTGTTTAACTATAACAGTGCTTAAGTCAATTTTAAAGTATTTAACACAAAGTAGATTATTTTGGATTTAAATTTGTCCTAAAACAGATATAAATATACAAAAGATATAGTTATGAATTCAACAGTTGATATTCGCGAATTAAATGATTTGATAGAAAAGCAGAGTAGCTTTGTAACAAATCTTCAGACCGGTATGAGCCAGGTTATTGTTGGCCAGAAACACTTGGTCGAGTCATTATTGATAGGCTTGCTGTCTGATGGCCATATTCTCCTTGAGGGTCTGCCCGGTTTGGCAAAGACACTTGCCATCAAGACATTGTCTGAACTGATCGATGCCGATTTCAGCCGCATTCAGTTTACCCCTGACCTTCTCCCGGCTGATGTCGTAGGTACAATGGTGTATAGCCAGAAAGAGGAGGAGTTCAAGGTGAAGAAAGGTCCTGTTTTTGCAAATTTTGTGCTTGCCGACGAGATTAACCGTGCTCCGGCGAAGGTTCAGAGTGCTCTGCTCGAGGCAATGCAGGAGCGTCAGGTGACAATTGGCAAGGATACATTCAAGTTGCCACAGCCATTCCTTGTTATGGCAACACAGAACCCTATTGAACAGGAAGGTACATATCCGCTTCCCGAGGCACAGGTCGACCGTTTCATGCTCAAGGTGGTAATCGGTTATCCCGAGTTGTCCGAGGAGAAACGCATCATCCGCCAGAATATCACAGGCGAGAAGATTGAAATCAAGCCTTTGCTCACCCCCGAGGAGATTGTAGAGGCACGCAAGGTTGTCCGTATGGTATATGTTGATGAGAAGATTGAACAGTACATCGCGGACATTGTGTTTGCAACACGCTTCCCCGATAAATATGGCATGAAAGAGATGAAGGACTATATTTCGTTCGGTGCATCACCGCGAGCTTCAATCAACCTTGCTCTTGCATCCCGCGCATATGCATTCATCAAACGCAGAGGATATGTTATCCCTGAGGATGTGCGTGCTGTTGCACACGATGTGCTGCGCCACCGCATTGGCTTGAGCTATGAGGCCGAGGCAAATAACCTCACAGCCGATGAGATTGTAAGCCGTATATTGAATAGCGTAGAAGTACCCTGATAAAGAAACAGTTCCTGATATATGGAGACAAGTGAACTCATAAAAAAAGTTCGCAAGATTGAGATAAAGACACGCGGTCTTTCGCACAACATCTTTGCAGGACAATACCATTCGGCGTTCAAAGGCCGTGGTATGTCCTTCAGCGAGGTGCGCGATTACCATTATGGCGATGATGTGCGTGACATTGACTGGAATGTGACGGCGCGTTTCAACAAACCCTATATTAAGGTATTTGAAGAGGAACGCGAATTGACGGTAATGCTTCTGGTCGACTTGTCAAACAGTCTTGATTTCGGTACTTCTGTCACCACAAAGCGCAATATGCTTGTGGAGATTGCGGCAACAATTGCATTTGCTGCAATACAGAACAATGACAAGATTGGAGTTGTATTCTTCACGGACAAGATTGAGAAATACATTCCGCCTCAGAAAGGTCGTAAACACATACTATACATAATAAGGGAATTGCTGAATTTTGAGCCTACGAGCAAGAATACCGATATCAAGTTGCCGTTGGAATTCATCACAAATGCCATCAAAAAGAAGTGTACGGTTTTTCTGCTCAGTGACTTTATCTGCAACTCTGATTACAAGAACGCCATGACCATCGCCAACCGCAAGCACGACATTGTGGCAATACAGGTCTATGACCGTCGTTTGGCCGAATTGCCCGATGTGGGTTTGATAAAGGTACGTGATGCCGAGAGTGGTGAAGAAATGTATATTGATACCTCTTCAAAGAGGGTGAGGGATGCACAGCAAGAGTGGTGGACACAGCAGACTGCCGCTCTCAAAGACGCCTTGCAGAAAAGTCGTGTCGATTCAGTGTCAATATGCACCGACCAGGATTATGTGAAGGCGTTGTTGGCCCTCTTTGCAAAGCGTAATTGAATGAGCTTGTAAAAGCATTATGAACAGATGAAAAAAAGACTATTATACATTATTACGGTTCTTTTTGCCTTGGTTGCACAGCCTGTAATGTCACAAGATGTGTATTTCAATGCCTATTTTGGACAGGCGCAGAAAGACACAGCCGAGATGCGTATAGGTGAGCAGGTAAAGTTTACAGTAGAACTCGGTGGCATTGCGCCCGGGAATGATGTTGAAATACTGATACCGGGCAAGCTTACAAATGACATAGAGGTTCTTGACAAAAGAAACTCCAAGACGACAGACGGCAAAGGACGGGATATATACAGGAGCGAGTGTACCATAACATCGTTCCTTGATGGTGTATTGGAGATTCCCGAAATCTATGCAAGGGTGAATGATGACAAGAAATCATATTACACTAACCATACATATCTGGTTGTGAATTCAGTTCCCATTGACACCGCAAATCTCAAGAATATAAAGGATTTCAATCCTATATGGGATGTTGACTTGGCTTGGGAGGATTATCGTGACACAGTATACCTTTCTTTCCTGCTTGTAGTGCTGGCTCTGCTTCTGGCATGGATAGTTGTGCGCTTCATTAAGAACAAGCCAATAATACGCATTGTAAGAGAAAAACCAAGGAAACCGTCGCATTTTACAGCCTTGCAGAAAATGGATGAGATAAAGGGTGACAAGGCATTGCATGGTGAAGATGGTGTTAAGGATTACTATACAAGGCTTACTGATGCGTTGCGTGAATATATGCAGAACCGATTCAAGTTCAACGCAACCGATATGACCACACCCGAAATCATTGATAACCTTCTGCGTTTCAATGACAAGGATGCCATTCGTGAAGTCAAGGAACTGCTCGATGTTGCCGATCTTGTAAAATTTGCAAAATTCAAGCCGACACAATATGAGAACGACTGTAATTTGAACAATGCTGTCGAGTTTGTCAATGCGACAAAGAATGTTGATGAAGAGAACCAGAAGATAGTAGAGAAAAAGGTTGTGAACGAACGTTCCATGACACAGAAACGCTGGCTCATTGCAGCTATAGTTGTGGTTGCATCTGTTCTTATAGCTGTTATTACATTGTTGGTTGTGGATATCGATAATTTACTCGTATAAAAACAAGGACTATGCTGTTTACGAATAAGATATTTCTGTTGCTCCTGATACCACTTGTTGCATATATCGTGTGGTATGTATTGAAAGGAAGAAAAATGTCACCATCGTTGAAGGTGTCAACTACAATGCCATTCAATAAAAATGTCAAAAGCTACAGAAATTACCTGATACATCTTCCATTTGCATTAAGGGTTATTGCTCTCACAATGCTCATTCTGGTTCTTATGCGGCCAATTGATGCAAATAAATGGAGTGAAGAGAGTGCAGAGGGTATAGATATCATGTTGGCAATGGATGTTTCCACAACAATGTCAGGTATTGATATTAAACCAGAACGAATGAAAGTGGCCAAGGATGTTGCCTCTGATTTCGTGTCGGGGCGAAAACATGACAATATCGGTCTGACCCTTTTTGCCGGAGAGAGTTTTACCCAATGTCCTTTGACTTCTGATTACAATACTGTCCACAAACTTATTGCCAAATCCGGTTATCAGTATGTGACTGCCGGTATGCTTACGAACATGACGGCAATAGGCAGTGGCATCATGAATGCGGTATCGCGTCTAAAGGACAGCAATGCAAAGTCAAAAGTAATAATATTGCTGACAGATGGTTCAAACAACTATGGTGAAATCTCTCCCGAGGACGCTGCGGAGATTGCGGCTAAATTGGGTATCAGAATATATACCATCGGGTTCAGGACCAATGAGAAATTTGTCTATACAAATCTTTACGATGTATACGGTAGTAGAATAATAATTGACAACTCTATATTTGATGAAAAGACATTGCGAACCATTGCATCAACAACCGGTGGCCGCTACTATGCATCATCAAGCAAGGAGAGCCTGCAGAATATCTATAAAGAGATTGACCAGCTTGAACGCACGAAATTATATACCAGACATTATGGAACCCAAGAGGAGAAATTTATGGTGTTTGCAATAATTGCTTTGGTTGCAGTTCTGCTTGAACTGATACTGCGTAACACATTGTTAAAGAGAATACCATAATAAAGTGTAATAGAAATGGAATTTGAAAGTCCTAAATATTTATATCTTCTGATTATCATTCCTTTGCTGATTGCCGTGTACATTTATGGCTGTTATACCAGGAAAAGGAATATCAAGCGTTACGGCGACCCGGAACTTGTGAAGCTACTCATACCTTCACATTCGACATTGCGTTCGCGTATTGTCTTCTGGATTTCATTGTTGGCAGCAGTGATGATTATATTGGCATTGGCCCGTCCTCGTTACGGTAAAGGAAAGACAACAATAATCACTAAGGGCGTAGAAATGATGGTAGCATTGGATATCTCCAACTCTATGTTGGCCGATGATGTCTCTCCCAACCGTCTTGAAAAAGCAAAAAAAGTAATAAAACGCCTTGCATCAGAACTCAAGGGCAACAAGGTAGGCCTGGTTATCTTTGCCGGCGATGCATATGTGCAGTTGCCGATAACAGACGATTTCATATCCATAGAGATGTTCATTGACAATATCTCCACCGATCTCATAGAAATCCAAGGTACCAATATTGCTGCAGCCATAGATGTTGCATCAAGGAGTTTTACACAAAATGACAAGATTGGAAAGGCCATTGTGCTTATTACAGATGGAGAAAACCATGAACCTGGAGCAGAAGAGGCTGCAAAAAGAGCTGCCGATGATGGTCGTAGGATTTTTGTCTTGGGTATAGGAACTCCATCAGGTGGCAAAATACCTTTGGGAGGCGGTAAATATCTCTATGACCGTGAAGGAAATGCTGTAAAGACAAAACTTAACGAGAGTATGGCCGAGAGGATTGCTATAGTCGGAAATGGTAATTATCAGCGTGTAGATGATGAGAATGCGAAGAATGCACAGAAATTCCTTTCGGACCAGCTTGCAAAAATGAATCAGGAGGAGACAAAAACCCATGTATATAGCGGATATGAGGAACTCTTCATCTATCCGGCAATGTTGGCTTTCATCTTGCTCTTGCTTGATATTCTCATTCTTGCATTCATTGATTTGAAAAAACATAATGATTGATAATAACGGACTAATATTGATATGGAATTCGACAAGAGAAAATATATATACATAACAATAGTGGCAGTACTTGCTGGCCTGACACTTTATGTAGCATATTCACTCATAAAGAATGGACACCCAATTGACAAAAGTCAAAAGGAATATCTCAGGGATGCCAATAAACTTCATAATGACAGTTTGTATGAAGAGGCAGTAGAGTCTTATATGAAGGCATCGGAGTTTGACAACCAACAAAGCCTTGTGAATTACAATATTGCTGTAAATTCATTGAAGAAAAACTATAAGCAGTTGAAAGCGGCTTTTAATGAAGACGGTACTGAATTGGGGCAGACAGTTGACTCTGCGTTGGTAGTAGCAAACAACAGATTGAAAGAAGCTGCGATTATGCAGGACGATGTTGAGAAGTATTCTGAGGCATTTCATAACATTGGTGTTGCAAACCATATGCGTGATAGCCTGAATGCTGCAGCCGAGGCATACAAAGAGGCACTTCGCAAGAATCCGGCAAATGAGAATGCACGCTATAACCTTGCTGTCGTTCTTTACCAAAAGAAACAGCAACAACAGCAACAACAACAGCAACAGCAGGATAAGCAGGAGAAAAAAGAAAAAGAAAAGGAAAAGGAGAAAGAAAAACAACAACAAGAGAAGCAACAGCAACAACAGGAGGAACAGCAACAGCAGGATTCTCAACAGCAAGAGAAGGATGAGGAACTTGAAAAAATAGAACAGATGCTCAATGCTCTCAAGCAAGACGAGAAAGAATTAAGAGAAAAAATCAAGAATGTCGAAGGTGGTAAGCGCCAAATGATCAACAATTGGTAAAACCAAGAAACTATAACACATATACATATGAAAAGGATACTGTTATCTACATTATTTGTTATGGCAATGATTTCCTCTACATTTGCCGATGAGGTTTCATTCGTTGCCTCTGCTCCCAAAACGGTTGAAGTTGGCACACAATTTAGAATTGAATTTAAGGTAAATTCATGGACTGATGGCCAGTCAGTGCTCCCGGAAATTGACGGGATGGTAATTTTGTTTGGGCCCGGCACCTCAAGAGCATCATCTACTCAAATTATTAATGGTCGGAAAACATCTTCAGAAAGTACTACATTCACATATGCAGTCAAGCTAAACAAAGAAGGTGATATTACCATACCTGCTGCATCCGTTATAGTAAAAGGTAAGACTTACACTTCAAATCCATTAACTATTACAGTATTACCAAAGGGACAGGTTTTGCCTTCATTACAACAAGATACAGATTCGACAAATATTGCAGATGACAAGCTCTTTATTAGAGCTGAGGTAAACAAAGCAAAGGTTTACGAACATGAGACTTTGGTGTTGACATACAAACTCTACTGGAATAATGTTAGATATGGTGGCATTTCTGCTATAGAACCTAAACTTAAAGGATTCAATATACAGAAAGTGGAATTGCCAAATGAACCTCAACCGGAACTTGTCCCATACAATGGGCATTATTACTACATGTCTGTTGTTGGGGAGTATATACTTTCTCCACATGAGATTGGCAAACTTGAAATCCCGGCTGTGGAATGTGAAGTTTTGCTACATGTTGAAACAGACACCCAGATGGATCCATTAATGATGGCGCTCAATGGAATAGATTCATATATTACCGTTAAAAAGAAACTGAAATCCAACAAGATTACAATTGAGGTTGATAAAGCCACAATGAATGCGTCTGAACCGGATGGTGAGAACATGACAAACAAAAGCCCCAAAAGAAAATCTTTATGGCTCAGATAAGGAACTGAAAAGGGGTAAATAAATCGATACATAATAAAGGTAAATAGACTTAGAAACATACAAATGAAAAGAATACTTTTATCTTCATTATTTGTTTTTGCAATGATTTCCTCGGCAGTTGCTGATGAAATGATATCGTTCGTTGCCTCTGCTCCCAAAACGGTTGAAGTTGGCACACAATTTAGAATTGAATTTAAGGTAAATTCATGGACTGATGGCCTGCCAGCGCTCCCGGAAATTGACGGACTGGAAATATTGTATGGCCCCAGCACCTCAAGAGCATCATCTACTCAAACTATTAATGGTCGGAAAACATCTTCAGAAAGTACCACATTTACCTACATAGTCAAGCTCCACAAAGAAGGTGATATTACCATACCTGCTACATCCGTTATAGTAAAAGGCAAACAATACACATCCAATCCACTGACGATAAAAGTTTTACCAGTAGGACAACCTTTGCCATCGGCACAACAGAATACAAATTCTGACAGAATTACCGATGAAAGGATTTTCATTAAAGCAGAGGTAAATAAGAAAACCGTGTATGACCAGGAGGCACTGGAGTTGACTTATAAACTCTATGTGGATAATTTGGATTTTAGAGAAATGTCAACCCCGGATCCTAAACTCAAAGGGTTCAACATACAGAAGGTAGAGTTGCCCAACGGGTTAAGATTCAACCGTGAACATTATAATGGTCATAATTATTACATGGCTGTATTTGGTAAATACATTCTTTTTCCACAAGAAACCGGTAAGTTGGAAATTCCGGCTGTAGAATGCGAGGCGATACTGCTTGTTGAAAATGACATCAATCTGGATCTATTTACAATGATGCTTAATGACATACCGTCATATATTCCAGTAAAGAAGAAACTCAAAACCAAAAACATTGCAATTGAAGTTAAAAAACTTCCTGCAGATAAGCCAAAGGATTTTTCGGGCGCAGTTGGACAATTTGCCATAAACTCTACGGTCAGCACCAATAAGCTGAAATCCAACGAGTATGTCAATTTCAAGGTAACCGTTAAAGGTGACGGTAACATGAAATTGATGGGTGATCCGATAGTTGATCTTCCATCAGAATTTGATGTTGAGACACCGATTATAACCAATAATTTCGGGTTGACAAATAATGGGTTTCTTGGCGAAAGGGTATATGAGTATATAATGACACCACGCACAGCCGGCACATATACCATTCCGGCTGTAAAGTTCGTATACTTTGATACAAAAACAGGAAAATACAAGACCATTGAAAGCAAAGAACATCTTATCAATGTTGAAAAAGGTGTTGCAACAACAGTAGGCGGGAACGGGTATGTGCCAATGAAAGAAGATGGCAAGGTTATTGCCACTGATATACGGCATATCAAGTTGGGAGATGACAAGAGGGCAGACAGCACATTCTTTGCATCAACAACATACTGCCTGTTATATGTCATTCCACTTGCAGCATTTGTTCTTTTTGTCGTCGTATATCGTAAACGCATAAAGATGAATTCCAATGTGGCATTGGTGAAAACAAAGAAAGCCAATTCTGTAGCAGTGCGCCGACTCAAGAATGCCAAGGCTCTTCTGCGCGATGACAGCAAGAATGAGTTCTATGACGAAATTCTAAAAGCTGTTTGGGGGTATATGAGTGACAAACTCAATATGCCATTGTCACAGTTGTCAAAGGAAAATATCTCGAGCGAATTGAGCAGAAGAGGGTGTGACGATCTTTTTGTGGACGAGTTGATGTCACTCTTGAATGAGGGCGAATTTGCACGTTATGCCCCGGGTGATGCCGGAGCCACAATGGACAAGGTCTACAAAATGGCTCTTGATGTAATTGGCAAAATGGAAAACACCATTAAGAAATAACATTTTATGATTATGAGAAGAATTATATATATATGCATGTTGCTTGCATTGCCAATGTTGTCAATGGCACAAGGTGCTACAAAACCTACCAAGAAGCTGGGAGATGAAGCCTATGCGGCCCAGAATTACAGCGAAGCCATAAAGATATATGAATCCGTTCTGGCAGAGCAGGGTGGTAGCCTGTCAATATACTATAATCTTGGCAATGCATACTATCGCGACAATCAATTGGGCAAGGCTATACTTAACTATGAGCGTGCCCTCAGGATGGATCCTGCTGATGCGGACTCCAAGGCAAATCTTGAATTTGTACAGACCAGAATAAAGGATAAAGTGCCTCACGATGAGATTCCTTTCTACAAAAGGTGGTGGAACTCCTTTGCCGGCATCTTTTCAATAGATACTTGGGGAATTATTGGGGTTATAATGTTTGCAGGAATGCTTGTTGCACTGTTTTTCTACTTTTTTAGGAACGATTTGCGCAAGATTACGCTCACAAGTGCGATTATTTGCTTTTTATTTACTATACTTGCAAATATTTCGGCGTATAGCCTCAAAAATGTAGGCAATACATCTGAAGCCGTCATTATGGATGAAATGGTAATCATCAAGAGCTCTCCCGATGAATCCGGTACAGAATTGATGAAGATTCATGAAGGATTGAAGGTCAAGTTACTTGATGAAATAAAAGAATGGGTGAAAATAGAGGCAGACAATGGCAATAAAGTGATTGGTTACATTAAGGCAACTTCACTTGAAAAGATTTAAAGAATTCTACACAATTAAAACGAAGAAATGGAGACAAACTCAATATCTGAACTCGACAAATATCTGTTGCTTACACTAAATGGCAGCGACTCTATCTTCTGGGATGGGTGCATGAAAGTATATACAACAATGGCAATATGGATTCCGCTTGTTGTCATGCTTGTATATGTGCTTGTCAAGAATAACAACATCAAGGACTTTGTCATATTATTGCTGATTATCGCAGCGGTAATAGGATTGAGTGATTTCATTTCGTCGGGGCTCTGCAAACCGTTTTTTGAGAGATGGCGTCCCACACGAGACCCTGTGCTTATGCACATAGTGGATGTGACAGACGGAATAAGAGGAAAGGATTACGGCTTCACATCGAGCCATGCTGCAAATTCATTCGGTATTGCAACATTCCTCATATTGCTTATCAAGAACAGGGCCTTGTCCATTTCACTGATTATTTGGGCTGCGATGAATGCTTTTACCCGCATCTATTTAGGAGTTCATTATCCGGGAGATGTCCTTGCCGGCATGCTGATTGGTGTAACTGTCGGTTGGGGAATGTACAAGTTGTATCGTTTCATATTCAAGCAACAAAAAAGCAACAACCGTCGTGACTGGGTCTCGGACCATTATACAAAAACAGGTTATGTTGTATCGGACATCTATCTGCTGCTATTGGTCATGTATGCAACATTCACTGCAATCCCAATGATTTCATTCTTCACCTATGTATATTAAATGACAAGAGAGGCGACCTTTGATGGTTGCCTCTCTTGTCATTTAGCACCTTGGAATCGTTTCGCAAGCGATTCCCGACTCTTCGGTACATGACGGCTCGACGAGGCAGGGTGCTTTTATATCTTCTATATCTTTAAATGGAATGGTCTTTTTTCTTACTCTTCGCTGTCGGCTGTATGCAATATCAATGTTGTCGCGCCAAGAGTGATTATGGCTCCGTCCTCAACAAGAAGACGCTCGCGGTTTCCAAGTATGCGGTTCATCACGAATGTTCCTGTAACGCTCTGATTATCGCGTACTGTATATGTCAGATTGCCTGAATAGTCGCGTTTGACATTGATTATGCAATGACGGCGGTCCATGCTTGGGTCACTTGTCTCAATAGGGTTTGATATCACGGTACCCTTGTTATAACGGCCGAACATGTTGTCACCCTCGTGCAGAGGAATTACCTGCTTATAGCAGAATGTATTCTCAACTACAACGATATGGCCGAAATCCTCAGTCTCAATTTCCTCGTCATTCTCGCCAATCCTTATAGTGAAACTCTTGCGGCAATGTTCGCACTCAAAAACCAATGATTGTCCCTCTTTGTAGCCACTGGCATCGAAATCAATGGCATGGTCACACTTGGGACATATAATCTTGCTCATGTTATTCTATCGGGGGTGTTAATTAATGCACATATATCCAAGCATCAGAAAATGTCTTCTGTATGCGCTCCAATGCCAAGTTGGCTTCATCGGCATTGTCATATGTCTCTATAGCAATACGGTATCTTCTGTCACCTTGAACCACCTCATAGTCGGCTTTCATTTTTCTTGACAACTCAGTTATGGCAAGTCTTGCCTTCTTGGGATTTGGAGTACTTGCTACAATTATAGAATGCTTTTCAGTGTTTTCAATTACGGTTTCTACATCTGTTGCAGCTTCTACTTCAGACGCTTCAACTGCGATTTCCGCCTTGGCAGATTCTTCCGATACAGGTTCTGTAATCAGCGGCGATGCCACTTCTTCAATGGATTCTACTGCAATATTGTTGGTTTCAACAGAGTCAACAACTTCGTAAGTCTCATTGATTTCAATGATTTCGGGTTCTTCGATAATCTCAATCTCTTCTATCTCCTCATCAATCTCGATTATCTCTATTGGCATAACGGGAAGTTTTACCTCAGGTCTCTCTGTTATGGTTGGTTTCACCTCTGCCACTGGAACTGTTTCTGTGATGACAGGCTCTTTGATTACAAAATCAACAACCACTGCAGGCCTTGTTGACGGTTTTGAAACCATCTCCGTCGGTGCAAAGCCGGCAACAGACACTTGATTCTCGTCGTCGTGCATTTTCTTGCCGAAAGGAACCAAAACGAATGCAAGAACAATGACCGCAGCAACAGCCGAAATATATCTCTTCACATTGCTGCGTTTGATGACAATGTCCTTTCTCTTGAGCTCGCTTAGTGGAGCAATTGCCAATGGCTCAAAACCATAGTTGTCAGGATCGTCAATGCCATTCTCGTTTGGTGCAAAAAATATTTTGCCTTCAATGTCCATGGTGAATGTGCCCAGTTCGCCAAAGCGGACAACGCCTGTAGCGGAAAGATTTGAGCGCAATGTCTCAATATCCTTTGCAAGAGCAGTGGTAGCCTCTTTATGAGACATCTTGCCGTCATTCATGTACTCCGACAATAACAAGGCGTCATCGACAACAACCTGTGGGTTGAAGCCGAGTGTGCGATAGGGTGGCATGAAAATTTTCTCCGCAGCGTTATAGCATGCAGGAACCTTGTGTGCAAGGAACGCACCCACGCCAGGCAAAATAACACAATTGTGTCGTGCCAATAGCCTGGTTATGTTCTTTACCAATCTTTCCATGAAGCAAATTTAGTAAAAAAATACGGTGTGGCAAATAGGATATTGCCTAATTTTATCCAAAATTTGTACTATCTTTGTATTGCGAGTTAACAAGAACTGACTTGTGGTTGCAAACATCTCTATTTATGAAAATTACAATTATACAACAGAATATTATTTGGAAGGATGTTGATGCCAACATCAAGACCCTGGAACAACTTGTGGCAAATGCCCAGCGTGCCGATCTTTATCTCTTTCCCGAGATGTGCTCAACAGGTTTCTGCATGCAACCTCAAGGGATTGCAGAAGAGGTTGACGGCTCAACTGTGCAGTTGATGAAGCGCCTTGCCGTGGAATATGACGCAGCCATGGTTGTGCCTGTTATGACGCACGAGAAAGGCAAATACTATAACCGTATGTACTTCATCACCCCCGATGGTGTACAAGGACATTATGACAAGAACAATCTCTTTGAATACAGCGGCGAGGACAAGGTCTTCACTCACGGAACAGAAACTGTCATTTGGCAGTGGCGTGGCGTTCGTTTCCGCCCGGCAATCTGTTACGATCTCCGTTTTCCCGCTTTCCTATACAACCGAGCGCAGTATGATGTGCTGCTTATAGCTGCAAACTTCCCCGACAGCCGCCTGCTTGCATGGGATACCCTTGTGCGCGCGCGTGCCATAGAGAACATCTGCTATGTTGCTGCAAGCAACCGTGCAGGTGCCGATGAGTATGGTACATACAAAGGGCATAGCGTTATTCTGAGCCCTTATGGACAGACACTCGCAGCTTGCAATGACAACGAGCAGGGCAGTGCTACGGTAGAACTTGATAATGATATGTTGCAGAAGATAAGGGTTATGCAACAGTTTAACAGATAATAGAATAGAGGTGTTTTGTTAAAGCACCTCTATAATTTATTGTATTCCGGAATTTCCTGCAGGAATGTAAATGTGTTGTTCGCATAGTCCATTTTGCAGCAGTAGTGCTGCAGACCGTTGCTTACAATCAGGTAATCAACCTTCAGCTTGAGATTGTAGCGTGAAATCTGTGCAAAGACCTCTTTTGTAATCTTCACTGTCGGTGCCTTGTATTCAATGATGGCGCGTGGTTTCAGTGCCTTGTCATATACCACGGTGTCGCAACGACGGTTTGTACCGTTCAGTGTGATAGCGACCTCGTTGCCCATCAAAGCCTGTGGATAGCCTTTGTGGTCGAGAAGATAGTGCACAAAATGCTGACGCACCCACTCCTCGGGGGTTAGTGCCACATAACAACGGCGCAATGTGTCGAAAATTTGCCTCTTGCCGTCGTTTACGGTTATTTTTGTGTCGTATGCCGGTAGGTTAAGTGCGAGCATTTTATTATCTTTGTATTTCTTTTGTACTTCGTGCGCAAATATAGGTATTTTTATTGTGAATTGCGCTAAAATAAAGATATATGGCAAAATATACTTACGAATCTATAATGTCGGAGCTCAAATCGGGTGTTTACCGGCCCATATACTACCTTATGGGCGAGGAGGGGTACTACACCGACAAGATAACCGACTACATAATAGAGAACTCACTGACCGAGATAGAGCGTGACTTCAATCTCACGGTTTTCTATGGTCTTGAGACCGACATTGACACCGTGGTCACTGCGGCCAAGCGTTTCCCCATGATGGCGGAGCGTCAGGTGATTGTTGTGCGCGAGGCGCAGTTGATCAAGAATATCGACAATCTGCTGTTTTACCTGCAGAACCCACAGCCCACGACAGTGCTTGTCTTTGCCCACAAGAACGGCTCAATTGACAAACGCAAGAAAGTTGCAACAGAACTGGAGCGCAAGGGAGTGGTGCTCGATTCCAAGAAAATGAAGGACGAACAGCTTCCCTCGTTCATAAATGCGTGTCTGCGCGAAAAAGGTCTCACTGCCGACAACAAGTCGGTGCAGATGATGCGCGAATCGATTGGTGCCGACCTTTCACGCATTGCCGGCGAGATTGACAAATTGGCAATAGCAATGCAGCAAGGCACAACTGCCATTACTCCGGAACTTATAGAGGAACACATCGGCATCAGCAAGGAGTACAATAACTTCGAGTTGCAGAATGCCCTGGTGAACAAGGATATTTACAAGGCAAACAAGATTATAAATTACTTTGCACAAAACCCAAAGAAGAATCCTATTCAGATGACATTGGCGTTGCTGTTCAGTTTCTTCTCAAATGTGATGATGGCATATTATGCTCCCGAGAAGACCGAGCGTGGCGTGGCCGAGTTTCTTGGCTTGCGCAGCACTTGGGGTGTTGGCGATTACATAAAGGCCATGCGCAACTACAAGGCAATGCATGTGATGGAGATTCTGCATCTCATTCGTCTTGCCGATGCGCAGTCAAAGGGTGCCGAAGGTCCTCAGCTACCCGACGGCGAAATCATGCGAGAGTTGCTGTACAAGATTCTGCATTGATTACAATTTAAGCGACAGTATTGCTGTTACTCCAGCGTACATTGTCATACTGAGCGCAGCGAAGTATCTTTTTATGAATGGCTTTTAGATACTTCACACAAGGTTCAGCATGAGCATGTAAATAATTAAAAGAAAAATACTAAAACAATGATAAACAGAAATTTGAATGGCTCGGATATAACCTTCGAGCAAGACGGTAAACTCTCGTTCAACGAAGAGGCACACCGCTATTCGTTGAATGGAGTGGAGTTCCGTTCGGTGAGCAATGTGGTGGGCATGTTCTTCAGGGAGTTCGATGCCGTGGGTATCAGTCTCAAGAAGTGCTGTGGCAATGAAGTTGAGGCTGCCAAGCTGCGTGAGGTATGGGAAAGCAAAGGAGCTATAGCAAGCCAGGCAGGAACCTTCGTGCACAAACAGATTGAAGACTACCTCAATGGCAAGCAGACACCCGAACTTTTGTGCGATGTCTGCTACGACGGAAACTATGTTAAGGTCAATGAGACTGTTGACATTTCGCGTGAGTGGAATTATTTCAAGGCTTTTGAAAGAAACACCCCATTCCAACCGTTCCGCACCGAGTGGAGAATCTATGATGCCGATGCGCGTATCGCCGGCACGCTCGATTTCGTTTGCTGCTGCTCAGACGGTACATTCGAAATCTATGACTGGAAACGCAGTAACAAGATTGACCCCACAGAGCGCAATCCATGGGCAAGCGGATTGAATGGTCTTGAGCACCTTACCGATACATCGTACAGCCACTACTGCCTGCAGCAGAACCTTTACCGTTATATGCTTGAGAAAAACTATGGCATAAAGGTGAGCCGCATGAACCTTGTTGTGCTGCATCCTGACTTGCCGACTTATAGGGTAGTGCCTGTGCCGCCAATGGAAAGGGAATTGCAGATTATCCTTAACAAAATAAAGTTCAACAGCTAGCTGTTGAACTTTATTTTTGCCATTGACTGTTTTGCAGATTAGTTTAGCAATGTTATAACTTCAGTCACTTGTATGTTGGTTCTTCGTCTATAGGGAAGAAGTTTGTGATATTGAAGGTATGTGGGATAGTGTACACCTCTCCAGGACTAAAGTCGATGTTTTCATTGATCACATATGTGTGTGGGTATCGTTCTTTGGCGTATGTATCAGTCAACCTTATAGTCAATCCTTCTGACAAGTTTACAGGTGGTACAGCAAAATAGAATCTTGTAGGCGATTTATCTTTGTCATTGAGTGTAACACCATTCACACCTTTCATTGTTACTGTAGATGTTCCACAGACTTGACATGATGAAATTTCCGTATAAGTTGTTTCAATATTGGCTGTACCGGCCAACGCTTCACCTGCATTGGAAGTTATAGAGAGAGTTTCAATTGTCTTTACACTAGAAGATGGTTCTATGTTAAGTTCTAAGCAGATGAACGCAGTAAGTGGCTGAAAGTTGAATATTATATCATGATTAGAACCAATATTTCCTCTTGAAATCATTATGTTATTTTTTCGTTCCCAACCATTTGCTACATAGTTCTGTTCGGCATCAAATGTTGTTGATATAACACCGTCTGCTTCAAGTGATGTTTCCTCCTTGTATGGAAATACGGCGAATTGATCAGCAGAATGATATGCAAAAACAGACTTTCTTGCTGTACTTGCAGTTGCTGGATTGGAGTACGTAAAACTTCCGCTTGTATTTCCAACGACACCAGAATACAAAAATCTAAAATTTTGATTAACGGAAGGGAAAATACTGATATAATCATTTGCAAGCCACCCCTCACTCCTAGGAGTTGTAACCATATATTTATAATATTCTTGTTCTATTTCAACATCAACAGAAAGCTTACCGTCAGGTGTCATAAGCTTCACGGTTGCTGTTCGTTTTTGGAAAGTCAGATTTGGTTTTATATTCAGAGCTGCAATTCTTTCAGACATGTGTCTTGTTTCTGGCCTGACTTCTATCCAATCGCTTGCCGATGCAGGGATGCTTATCTCAAAATCCACATTGGAATTGTAATATAAATATAATATACCTCCTGTTGCCAGAGTTCTAAACGCCTCGCTATTGTTAAAGCTTATTCTGGCCTGTTCAAATGAGATACTTTTCAGGATCACTTTCTTACCATCTGAAACAAGGACAATCACTTTACTATATTCGTCAACACTGTCGCCGGTATTGATTACAATCTTGCCACTCTTGCCATTAGCATTGTCGGTAACAACTTTTGCTTTAATGTCGGCAGATGATATTATGTCAATAGTCACGTTGCTGGCCGCGCATTCCACAGTATAAGCTATTTCGTGTGTTGAATTCAAGTGCACAGCCATCCAATCACTTACATTGAACGAAATATTCAGCGCAGAATCTTTGGGTAGGGTGTAGACCGTACCATCAGCAAGAGTCATATATATATAATCCTCATCTTGAGTTATGCTCTTGAAAAATGAATCGCCATTTATTCCATCAGCTCCGTTTGTACCATTTTCTCCGGTCGCCTTTCCCAATTCTTTCCATGATGTAGCATTGTCGTAAGATATATACCAATATCCATTTTCAATCTTAAACTGCGGTGTAATTCCATCCGTGCCATTCTGACCGTCATTTCCACTTTCTCCATCCTTGCCAGGAGTCCCTACAGCCTTAATTCTGTCGCCGTTGTCATCTGTTAGCCATTCACCGTCAAGAGTCCAATAGTAATTGCCATCAGCATCTTTTCTTACCCCAACAATTGGAGTATGACCATTCATTCCATCTTTTCCATCCTCACCGTTTGCACCATCTTTACCGTCACTTCCATGATATATGGTTATGGGATTTGACTTTGTGAAATTGATAGTATAACCAATCGTTTTCCCATTTTCAAGTACAGGAGCAACAGATGTTACATAGTCATTGTTTTGCAGGGCATTTACAATAACCTGCATAGCATTGATATTGCTGTTCATCTGGTTGCATTGTGTCTTTAACTGTTCAAAAGCATACCATGTAGGTAATTTGATGGTTGTGTCATCGGAGAGGGTGAATATCACATAATCGTCATTGCTGGTATCTAGACTATTGAAAAAAGAGTCACCGTTCTCTCCATTTGCGCCGTCTTTGCCATCTTCGCCTGTAGCTTTGCCTACCTCCATCCATGATATTCCATTATCGTACGAGATATGCCAGAAGCCATTCTCGATTTTCAGTTGTGGGGTAATGCCATCTTTGCCATCCTCTCCCTCCATTCCATCTTTACCGTTGGCTCCGTCATTGCCATCCTCGCCATCTGCACCATCTTTACCATCAGTTCCAACAGCCTTTATTCTATTGCCGTTCTCATCTGTTAACCATTCTCCGTCCAGAGTCCAATAATAGATACCGTCGGCATCATGTTTTACACCAACAACAGGCGTGTAACCATCCTTACCGTTGATTCCATCAGTTCCATCTTTACCGTCAGCTCCATTCTTGCCATGATAAATAGTAATAGGGCTTGATTTTGTAAAATTGACAGTATAGCCAATGACAACTCCGTTTTCAGTGATTGGATTGACAGCCGTAACATAGTCATTGTTCTGCACTGCATCCAAAATTGTCTGCATCGCCGAAATATTACTATTCATATTCTTGCACAGCTTTTCAAGGGCTGTCACGCGCTCTTTTAGGTTCTCAAGGTCATTACGGATATCTGTGTCGTCATAAGGGTCGGCACAACTGACAAAAAGAGTTGTAAATGTGATAAAGAGAAGTGATAGAATGTTTTTCATGATATTGAGATGAAACTATATTTTAGATAAACTGACTAATTCTTACAAAAATATAAACATTATTTAAGAAAAGCAAACAAGTGGAACCATGATATAAAATAGGGTGAAGTCCTATCTTGAACTTCACCCTACATATAAATCTGTATCTCTTTTACTTCATCAGCTCAATGCTGCGCTTAACAAAGTTGTTCAAGGCCTCGCCTGTGAGCATGTTGTTCTGCAACAGTGTTATGTCAATGAGCTGCTTAACGGTGTTGTCGCCGGCTGCATACTCTGCAAGGATACCCTCCTTGTTGCTCTTTGTAGCTGTAATCTCCTTTTCAATCTCAAAGAGTTCGTCCTTCTCGCTCTGCGGGATATCCTCGCTCTTCTTGCCGGTGCGTGCATCGTAGAGTGCCTTGCGACGGCTCTCGAGCGACTCGCTCTTTTCGTTGAGTGGCTGCAACTTCTCGGCACAAGCACTCTCGGCATTTGCGAGAACGCGCTTGATGAGCGGGTGCTCCTCGTTGAGCAGGAGTGTGTACATGTCGGGCATGTCGCCATAGAATGACATACCGCCCTGGATGGCTGCCATGTCCTTCATGCGGCGCATGTACTCGGCCTGTGTAATCATCACAGGTGCAGCGGTCTCGCCCATTGCCTGTGTCATCACATGGAATTCCTTCTTCTCCATCTTTGGCAGCTGGCTCTCGAACACGCCAGTCAACACCTCGCGCTGTGTTGCACCAATGGTGCTCTCTTTCTTCTCCTCCTTTACAATGAGGTTGTCTATGATATCGCTGTCAACGCGTGTAAAGCGTGTTTTCTCGAACTTTTGCTCAAGCAGGCTGATGAGCGCCACATCCAACTGACCATCCATCAAAAGCACATTATATCCCTTGTTCTTGGCATTCTCAATGAAGCTGTACTCCTTCTCCTTGTCGTTAGAGTAGAGGTATATTATGTTGCCCTCCTTGTCGGTCTGCTCGGCACTTACAAGGTTCTTGTACTCCTCGTATGTGTACTTGTTGCCGTCGGTATCCTGCAAAAGTGAGAACTTGTTTGCCTTGTCATAGAAATCCTCCTCGGTGAGCATACCATAGTGGATAAAAATCTTCAGGTCGTTCCACTTCTCTTCGAACTCCTTGCGGTCGTTCTTGAAATTCTGTGCCAGACGGTCCGATACCTTCTTTGAGATATATGTAGAAATCTTCTTCACATTCGAGTCGCTCTGCAGGTATGAGCGTGATACATTGAGCGGAATGTCCGGTGAGTCAATCACACCATGCATCAATGTGAGGAAGTCGGGAACAATGCCCTGAACCTCGTCAGTCACATAAACCTGGTTGCAGAACAAAAGAATCTTGTTCTTCTGCAACTCAAGGTTGCTCTTTACCTTGGGGAAGTAGAGTACACCTGTGAGGTGGAATGGAAAGTCAACATTCAAGTGAATCCAGAAGAGTGGCTCGTCGCTCATTGGATAGAGCTTGCTATAGAACTCCTTGTAATCCTCGTCTTTCAGTTCACTTGGCTTGCGTGTCCACAGCGGGGTAGTGTCGTTGATGATATTGTCCTCCTCGGTCTCAACCTGCTTGCCGTCTTTCCATTCCTTCTTCTTGCCAAAAGCAATCTCAACGGGCAAGAAACGGCAGTATTTGTTGAGGATACCACTGATGCGGCTCTCGCTCAAGAACTCCTTACTGTCGTCATCAATGTACATGATGATGTCTGTTCCGCGCTCGGCCTTCTCTGTCTCCTCAAGAGTGTATTCGGGGCTGCCGTCGCAACTCCATTTTAC
>JAEIGA010002504.1_pt1 | contig 29261 bp, 18 predicted proteins | sample 9270691 | NCBI WGS metagenome assembly JAEIGA01 (sample SAMN17057246, study PRJNA624740) | gut metagenome | biome: biome; isolation source: fecal sample | host: Bos grunniens | place: China: Xizang | collected 2019
ATGGTGATGACTACGCTATAGCTTGCTGCGTTTCATCAATGGTTGTAGGTAAGGAAATGCAGTTCTTTGGGGCAAGAGCAAACCTTGCAAAATGCCTTCTTTACGCAATCAATGGCGGTATTGACGAAATCACAGGCAAACAGATTGCACCTGAATATCGCCCAATTACAAGCGAATACCTTGACTACGACGAGGTTATGCAGAAATTTGAGGCTATGATGGAGTGGCTTGCCCGTGTTTATGTGCACACACTTAACATCATCCACTATATGCACGATAAATATTGCTACGAAAAGCTTCAGATGGCTCTCCACGACAAAAAGGTTACTCGTTGGTTTGCTACAGGTATTGCAGGCCTTTCAGTTGTTGCAGACTCTCTTTCTGCCATCAAATATGCAAAGGTAAAGGCGATACGCGACGAAAAAGGCATCGTGGTTGATTACGAAATCGAAGGCGATTTCCCGAAATATGGCAATGATGACGACAGAGTTGATAAAATTGCCTACGATATCGTACACAGATTTATGACTCACATAAGAAAGCACCACACATACAGAGACGGTATACCAACCACATCTATTCTTACAATCACATCAAACGTGGTTTACGGCAAAAACACCGGTGCTACTCCTGACGGCAGAAAACGCGGCGAAGCATTCGCTCCAGGTGCTAACCCAATGCACAGACGCGATACTCATGGCGCTGTTGCTTCCCTTGCATCTGTTGCAAAGCTTCCATTTGTTGATGCTCAGGACGGTATTTCAAATACATTCTCAATCATCCCCGGTGCATTAGGTAAGGATGATCAGATTTTTGCAGGTGATATTGCAATTGATATTGACTGCTGTGCAAGCGGTGCTTGCTCATCACCTACTCTTTTCGAAGGTCTTGACACCGACGCAGAGTAAAATATTAAAATAAAAGGAGATTTACTATGGCTGCTACACAGAATCAGATAGATAACCTTGTAAGCCTTCTTGACGGATACGTTCAAAAAGGCGGACACCACCTTAATGTAAATGTTTTCACAAAGGAAACTCTTCTTGATGCTCAGGCTCACCCTGAGAAATACCCTCAGCTTACTGTAAGAGTAAGCGGCTATGCTGTTAACTTTATTAAGCTTACAAAGGAACAGCAGGACGAGGTTATTTCAAGAACCTTCCACGACCAGATATAATTTATGACAGGCTATATCCATTCAAAAGAGAGCTTCGGCACAGTTGACGGGCCGGGTATTAGATATGTGCTTTTTATGCAGGGGTGCCCTATGCGGTGTCTTTATTGCCATAACCCTGACACATGGGAGATTGGTACAGGTGAAGAAATAACCGCAGAAGAAGTGCTTTCTGAATTTAATAAAAACCATTCTTTTTATAAAAACGGCGGCATTACCGTTACAGGTGGCGAGCCTCTTTTACAAGTGGATTTTCTTATTGAGCTTTTCAAAAAAGCAAAAGCAGAGGGTATTCACACCTGCATTGACACATCTGGTATTACTTATAACCCCAATAACCCTGAAGGCACAAAAAAGCTTTCTCAGCTGTTGGACTACACAGACCTTGTTATGCTTGATATAAAGCATATACGCGGTGAAAAGCACAAGGCACTCACAGGAATGGATAACAAAAATATTTTATTATTCGCAAAATTTCTTGAAGAAAAAAACATCCCCATGTGGGTAAGGCATATAATTGTTAAGGGCTACACAGATGACCCTGATGATTTAATCGCCTTAGGTGAATTTATAGGAAGGCTCAGAAACCTTAAAGCACTTGATGTTTTGCCATATCACACAATGGGAGTTAATAAATACAAAGAACTTGGCATACCCTATGCTCTTGATGGAGTTGAAGCCTTACCGGTAGCCGAAGCCGTTAAGGCAAAGGAGTATATCCTTCAGGGTATACGTAATGTACGAGTAAAAATATAAACGAGGTATTTTTATGGAAAAGAATCCTGTAAGTGCTATAATAGTAGGCGCAGGGCACCGAGCTCTTGTTTATAGTCAGCTTGCAATCACCAATCCTGAATTGTTGAAAATTGTAGGCGTTGCAGACCCTAATCCCATACGCAGAAAAATGTGTATGGATAAATTCGGATTTTCTGAAGATATGTGCTTCGAAACTGCTCAGGAGCTTGCAAAGGAAGAAAAGCTTGCAGATGCCATTATTAACGGCACAATGGACGAGCAGCACATTGAAACTGCCATTCCCCTTCTGGAGCGCGGATACGATATGCTTCTTGAAAAGCCTTTTGCCGTAAATGAAGAAGAAGCTCTTCTTTTAAGGGAATGTGCTAAAAAGAATAATTCAAAGGTTATGATTTGCCATGTGCTTCGTTACACACCTTTTTATTACGGCATTAAAGAGCGCATCTCCAATGGTGAAATCGGTGAAATTATTAATATACAAACAACCGAACATGTAAGCTACCACCATCTTTCAACATCCTACGTACGTGGTAAGTGGGCAAATTCAAAAAAATGCCACACAACCATGCTTCTCGCAAAATGTTGCCATGATATAGACCTTATGATGTGGTTTATGAGTGAAACCAAGCCTGTGCAGATTGCTTCGTTTGGTGGCAAATACCAATTCAAGCCTGAAAATGCTCCTAAGGGTTCTGGTAACATATGTATGGTAGACTGCCCACACGTTGACACCTGCGTTTACTCTACAAAGCGACTTTATATAGACCACCCCGACAGATGGGCATTTTACGTGTGGGATAAGTTAGAGCATATTGAAAATCCTACAATTGAGGATAAAATTGCTCTTATGAAAAGTGATTCTCCATACGCAAGATGTATTTATAAATGCGACAACGATGTTGTTGACCATCAGAGCGTGCTTGTAAACTTTGCAAATGGTGCAACAGGTACTCACAATATGGTTGGTGGTTCTGCTCAAAGCCTGAGAAAAATACATATCATAGGTACAAAGGGCGAAATCAGTGGTAATTTTGAGGAATCAAAATACACCATAAAGAAAATTAATCCTTCACCTGATGCTTATAACGAAGAATGCGATATTGAAGAGGTTGATCTTAACGTTACAGGCGATATGGTTGGTGCTTATGGTGGACACGGTGGTGGCGACGAAAGGCTTGCTGCAGACTTTGTCAACTTCATACGAGGCAAAACCACAAGCCTTGCCTGTACATCAATCTTCGACTCAATGGCAGGTCATATAAGCGTATACAGAGCAGACAAATCACGCGAATCAGGTGGAGTACCACAAAGCGTTGAGTATTAATATCTAAAATTCAAAATTCCGGAACTGCGTTGCTATTTTAAGCTTCGCAGTTTTTTATTTTTCCTATTGACAAACAAAAAATCATATGTTATTTTGAAACTGTGGTAGGTGTGCTATCACAGTTATATCACAGGAGGTGATGAAGTGATTATAATAGACCAACGCAGCAGAACACCTGTTTATGAGCAAATTAAGGAGCAGATATTAAACCTTATTAATACAGGGGAACTGAAAACAGACGATAAACTGCCCTCGGTTCGCCAGCTGGCATCTGACCTTGATTTGAATGTAAACACTGTAAAGCGTGCATATCAGGAGCTTGAAACAGAGCGGGTTACATATTCCCTTGCAGGCAAAGGTGTTTTTGTAAGTAAAACTGCCATAGCCAACGAAATTGTGCTTGAAAGCGCAGAAAAAGAGCTTTTGCGCATACTCTCTTCATCAAAAGCAAAAGGAATCAGTTTTGAGAGAGTGGTTGAGTTAACCCGAAATATTTACGTAAAGGGTGATAACAATGATTGAAATAAAATCCGTAACTAAAAAATACGGTGATTTCACCGCAATAGAAGATATAAATCTCACAGTTGAGGATTGCTCCGTTTTAGGCCTTGCAGGCTTTAACGGATGCGGTAAAACTACACTTCTTAACGTGTGCGCAGGCATTTTCAAGGCAGAAGAGGGCGCTGTTTATTTAGATGGCGCAGATGTTTTTGATAATGATGTTGAAAGACAGAACCTTTTTTATGTATCCGACGAACTATGGTTCCCTGTGGGTGCAACTATTAAATCCGCAGCTAAATATTATTCAACATATTATCCTCAGTTCGATTTTAAGATGCTTGAATCACTGTGCGATTTGTTTTCCCTTGATATGAAAAAGCCTATAAGAGGTTTTTCAAAGGGCATGACCCGTCAGGCTGGGCTTGTAATAGCATTCGCCGCTAAACCAAAATATCTTTTAATAGACGAAACCTTTGACGGCTTAGACCCTCACAAAAAGGAGCTTTTAAGAAAACTCATATTAGAATATATAAACGAAACAGAAGCATCTGTTATTGTAAGCTCCCACGACCTGGGTGAAATATCAGGCGTTTGCGACCACATAGCAATCATTAAAGGTAAGAAGCTTATTTTCAACTCCCCTATTGAAGATATAAGTAACACCTTCAGAAAGGTTACGCTTACTTTTAAAGAATCTCCACCTGAAAATTTATTTACAAATCTTAATATAAAAAACCTTAAAATAATGTCTAAAACAGCAGTTTTCACTCTTCACGGCAATATTGATGAAGAGCTTGAAAAGGTAAATTCTCTCGGTGCAGAAAAGGTAGAAACACAGCTTCTCACATTGGAAGAAGTATTCTCAGAAGAAACGGAGGCGCAATCAGATAATGAAAAAATTAAACGAATTTTTAAATAAATCAGTTACACGCAAAGACCTATTTTCTAATTACTCTGTTTTTACTTTAATTTTATTATTCATTTACGCTATCGGCTTTTTTGTAACCACATTAGGTCCAACAATAGACGGCAACAACCTTACACTTGATTTATTTTCTTTAATCAGGAGACCATATGAACAATATCACTTTTCCGCAACAGAAACTGAGCTTTATTTTGCAACTATAATACCTTTTGTGGTCTTTATGCTCCAATTCTCTTTTCTTCACAAGAAGAGCAGCTGCTATACTACACTCAGTTTTAATATAAACAGAAAAAATCTTTACAGAAACAGACTTCTTTTCCCTTTGCTTTTCATTCTCTTTGTTATGGTTGCGGTAAAGCTGTATGTTTTAAAAGCAAATGTGGATGTTTATGGTTTGCAACCTCTTCTTTTCCAAACATTTTTTGCCCACCTGTTTACTTGCATAAAAATCGTTCTGTTCGCTATTTTCTGTGCGGTATTTGCATCCATACTTTGTGGCAGAACAATTGAAGCCGCTGCAGCCGGCATTTCAATATTTGCGTTACCATCACTGGTAAGCGTTTTTATCAGCTTTACAAACAGCTTTACTCTTTATGGTGCATCAGAATATTCTGAAACCATTATTACGAGAATCGCTAACGCACTTAATCCTATAGATTGGAGCGATGGCTACTATCTTTACACTTATTATGCGGATTCAATTTCCGAAGAATATTCTGCGATCGAAAGCACAATCATTTCTCTTGCATGGATTATATCCCTCTCTGTTGGTTTGTTTGCTCTTGGTAAATATTTTGAAAAAGGCTATAAACCTGAAAAGAGTGGCTTTAAGGGTGCAAACGCTATAACATCTTCGTTTGTTTCAATTACGCTTCCACTTTTTGTAACTCTTCTTTTATTCGAAAACATTGTTTATAGCGCAAGCACTGTTGTTGTATCAACACCAGTTCTTTTGAAATATTCTCTTTTGGGCATTCTTGTTCTTATTATATGCTCACTTACCTGCAACTTCCTTGTTCACTTTACATTCAGAAAGGTAAAGTTTGCAATAATTGGTGCCCTCGCCACAGTAGTTTTTATGTTAGCGCTTGCAGGAATAAATTCAACGGATATTTTTAATACCTACAACAAGCTTCCTGATAAAAATGATGTAGCAAAGATAGAAATGGAATTTTCTTACGACGGTCTTCTCAATGCAGGTGAAGCAACAGGAAATGCCTTTTTCGGTATGCTTGACAGAAAATATGATTACACTGTTGTTGACAATGAAAAAGAAATAGAACTAGTAATGGACTTTCATAAAGCTATTGTAGATAAAAGAGACCGCGATACAACACTTCACGCTACTTTGAGTTATACTTTAAAAGACGGCACAAAAAAGAGCTGGGAATATTCCTTCCTGAGCGAAGAAGCTGTAATCGAAGCAATGAAGTTCAGAGAAAGTGAAATCGGAGAAGAATATCTCAGAGAAAACCTTTTACCTGACACAATCGTAGATGAAGAAACCGGCGAAGCACCGGAAATTGACTACTGGAATACCAGTATGATAATCAGCCCTATCCCCGGCAGTACCTTTTATCCTGATTTGAACAAACTTTCTACGGAAGAGTTCCGTTTACTCAGGGAAACCATTTTTGAAGATGTAATGAACATCTCAAACAATGATTGGTATTATCCTACGGAATCACCTCTTGCTTATCTTATACTCAATGTTCAAATCCGGGATGGACGTAATTATCATACAACCACTCCTTTTACAACGCCTATATATCCGTCAATGAAAAAAACCTTGCATATGTTAGAACATCTGGATTTCCACGGCGATATGTCATACGAGACACCTATTGAAGAGGTTTACATTGCAGACCTTGATGATATGGTGGATTATATAACAGATTCATCCGTAACAGGTCCTATTTTCTCCTCGTTATACCCTGTTTCGTTCGATATGAAAAAGGCGCCTGTAACAAGGGTGGAAAACGAAGCAGAATGGGATGCACTTTTCCAAAAGGCTTACCCGTATTACTACGTGGGTAGCGAAAAACAAGGAAAAGTTCTCATTGTCAAGTTCGCGAATAGCCAACCAACACCAATGGCTTTATACTATATCCCGTAAAAACAACGCAATTATTGAAAAGGAGTGTTAGTATGAAAAAAATCATTATCAGTCTCGTTTCAGCCATTGTAATATGTGCGGTAGCTTACTGTGTTATTCTCACAGCCTTCTGGGACCTTGAAATACATATAGGCAAACCCGCTGACCGTAGCGGAAGCTACCATGAACCCGTTACTGTTTCAGGCGGCTTATATTTTTCAACAAAAAAGGCAAATGAAAATTCAGTGGATTTCGTTAAGAAAAACGGCGACTTTTTCCTTGAGTTCTACGAAGAGTACAAAGAAGATGAGTACAAGCTGGACACATACGTTACCTTTGAGGACGGTAAAACAATTGTTACCTACAAAGGCACAATCACCGATAATGAAACAGGTGAAACGACACCCTACGAAAAACAGCTTGTGTTTGATTATATATTTACTAAGACAGTGAATGAATAAAGCAAATAGCGGTTAGCAATTAGCAAATAGTTGCTTCGCGTGAATTATAATAGAACAACTGTAGGGAACGGGCATTGACCGTTCCGCAAAGGTTATCATAATTTGACGGCACGGCTGATATCCGTGCCCTACAGTCTTCGCTAAAATTCATAAAAAACATAAAACAAAAATGTCTGCGAAATTGGTTTCAATTTCGCAGACATTTAAATTTTTAATTTTTCTATTTGCTAACCGCTAATTGCTATTTGCTTACACTCTTGTTACTGCAATTGTAACACGCTCACCATTAATATCCCATTCCTTACCTACGCCTGTGCCTTCGGCAATAGCGTCGGAAAGAACAACTGTTGAGATAGCGGCTTCGTTCTTCTTTGCGATTTCGAGAACCTTAGCGTTACCTGAAATAGCAACTGTGATTCTGTCCATAACGTTAAAGTCAGAATCTTTTCTCATTGTCTGAATCTTACTGATAAGCTCTTTTACAAAGCCTTCTTCAATAAGCTCAGGTGTAAGCTCTGTATCAAGAGCAACTGTAACGCCTCTGTCAGAAACAGTAAATACGCCTTCCTTCTGCTTTGTTTCAAGAAGGATATCTTCTGTAAGAAGCTCAACATCACCACTTGGAAGGTTAAGAGTAATTTTTCCGTCTGCGTCAAGTGTTGCTTTTGCAGATGAATCAAGAGCATTAAGTGCTTCTCTGATTTCGCCAAGCTGTTTACCGAACTTAGGACCTACTGTACGGAGCTGTGGCTTAAAGATGTATGAAACAAGAGCAGATGCATCTTCAATGAAATCAACATTCTTAACGTTAAGCTCTTCGCGGATAATATCAGTAAAGTAGCCTTCAACCTTTTTCTCGCACTGAACGTACATTGTGCTGAGAGGCTGACGGTTCTTCATATTCGAACCATTTCTTGCGGCACGGCCGAGAACAACGATAGCCACAACCTCATCCATATTCTTTTCGAGGTCTTTATCAATAAGGTTCTCCTGTACCTCAGGGAATGAGCAAAGATGTACGCTTTCAGGAGCAGTCTTATCAACGTTGCAAACAAGGTTTCTGTAGATAGCCTCAGCCATGAAAGGAATCATTGGGGCAGCTGCCTTTGCAGTAGTTGTAAGAGCTGTATAAAGAGTCATATAAGCTGCTGTCTTATCCTCTGTTTCGCCCTGTACCCAGTAACGCTCACGTCCACGACGAACGTACCAGTTACTCATTTCGTCTGTGAACTCCTGAAGAGCCTTTGCTGCCTCAGGAATCTTGTAGCTTGCAAGGTTTTCGTCTACGGTTTTAACCATGGAGTTAAGCTTTGAAAGAAGCCATTTATCCATAACTGTAAGCTTGCAATCGTTAAGATTATATTTTGTTGGGTCAAATTTATCAATGTTAGCATAAAGCACATAGAAAGCATATGTGTTCCAGAGAGTACCCATAAACTTACGCTGACCCTCAATAACTGCCTTGCCGTGGAAACGGTTTGGAAGCCAAGGAGCGGAGTTAGTATAGAAATACCAACGGATAGCGTCTGCGCCGTAGCTTTCGAGAGCATCAAACGGGTCAACTGCGTTACCCTTTGACTTACTCATTTTCTGACCATTTTCATCCTGAACGTGGCCGAGAACGATAACGTTCTTATATGGTGCTTTATTGAAAATAAGTGTAGAAATAGCAAGGAGAGAATAGAACCAACCACGAGTCTGGTCAACAGCTTCAGAAATGAAGTCTGCAGGGAACTGTGATTCGAAAAGGTCTTTATTCTCAAATGGATAGTGATGCTGAGCAAATGGCATTGCACCTGAGTCAAACCAACAGTCGATAACCTCAGGAACACGGTGCATTTCTTTACCGCACTCAGGGCACTTGATTGTTACTGCATCAATATATGGTCTGTGGAGCTCAATTTCATCAGGGCAATTTGAGCTCATTGACTTAAGCTCTTCAATTGAACCGATTGAGTGAAGGTGGCCACATTCACATTCCCAGATATTAAGTGGTGTACCCCAATATCTGTTTCTTGAAATACCCCAGTCCTGAACGTTCTGGAGCCAGTCGCCGAAACGACCCTTACCGATGCTTTCAGGAATCCAGTTGATTGTATTGTTATTTCTGATAAGGTCATCCTTAACCTCAGTCATCTTGATAAACCAAGATTCTCTTGCATAGTAGATGAGAGGTGTATCGCATCTCCAGCAATGTGGATATTCGTGCTCAAACTTAGGAGCATCAAAGAGAAGACCTGCTTTATCAAGGTCAACAAGAACAAGTGGATCTGCCTTCTTAACGAATGTTCCCTCGTATGGTGTTGGAGCAGTCATTTCGCCCTTACCGTTAACAAGCTGAACGAATGGTAAATCGTAACGTCTGCCAACCTTAGCGTCATCTTCACCGAATGCAGGCGCAATGTGAACGATACCTGTACCGTCTGTCATTGTAACGTAGCTGTCAGCAGTGATGAAGAAAGCTTTTTTGTTCTGCTTTTCGCAAAGAGGCTTAACGTAGCCGAAGAGTGGCTCATATTCTTTACCTTCAAGGTCAATACCTGTGTAGGTTTCAAGAACTTCGTATGCAGGTGCATCTTCTGTTGCAAGCTTACCGAGAACCTTGTCAAGAAGTGCCTCAGCCATATAGTATGTGAAGCCATCTGCTGCCTTAACCTTGCAATATGTGTCTGCAGGGTTTACACAAAGAGCAACGTTTGAAGGAAGAGTCCAAGGTGTAGTTGTCCAAGCGAGGAAGTATGCATCCTCACCAACAACCTTGAAGCGTACAATTGCTGAACGCTCTTTTACTGTTTTATAGCCCTGAGCAACCTCGTGAGAAGAGAGAGGTGTTCCGCAACGAGGGCAATAAGGAACAATCTTGAAGCCCTTGTAAAGAAGATTTTTATCGTAAATCTGCTTAAGTGCCCACCACTCTGATTCGATGAATTCATTGTGGTATGTTACATATGGGTCATCCATATCTGCCCAGAAACCAACTGTACGTGAGAAATCCTCCCACATACCCTTATACTTCCAAACACTTTCTTTACAATGACCAATAAATGGGTCAAGACCATATTCTTCAATCTGCTCTTTACCGTCAAGGCCGAGGAGCTTTTCAACCTCAAGCTCAACAGGAAGACCGTGTGTATCCCAACCTGCTTTACGAGGAACCATACAGCCCTTCATCGTGCGGTAACGAGGAATCATATCCTTAATAACACGAGTTAAAACGTGGCCGATATGAGGCTTACCATTGGCTGTTGGTGGCCCATCATAGAACACGTATGGTGTACCGTCTTTTCTTTCTTCGATACTTTTTTCAAATATCTTTTCGTCGCGCCAGAATTTTTCAATCTGTTTTTCCTGCTCAACGAAATTTACATTTGGGGAAATCGGATCGTACATTGACTTTTACCTCCAAAATAATAGTTACCAGATTCCAGATGCCAGATGCCAGTGCTTCGCATCTTGCATTTATTTATGTTTTACCAGAACTAAAATCCAAAGATTTGGATGAAGAACGCGGTTTTAAGATGCGACGCTGTATACAGATACTGCAAGCATCGCGAAAACAAGTTATTCGCCAAAGATTTGAATTTTCAAAAAAGCCTTTGTCCTGTATACAGGACAAAGGCTATGCTTTGTTAACCACCTATAATACAAGCGTACTGTCATACGCCGCTCCGTTAACGGTGAGCAACCGGAGTAACTTACTATTGCTTCAGCCCTCGGCTCCGGAGTGATATTCATCAACTTGCATTATATCGGGCTTCCACCGCCCCCGACTCGCTAGGACTCTGCAAAAAGACTACTGTCTCCTTCAACGCCTTTTCATACGGGGACATAATAACATACATTACAATATATTGCAAGTGTTTTTTAATTTTCATTGAAGTACTTAACAATATATTCCACAACTGCACCAAACATGGGGTGTGAATGGGAAGCTTCGCCATTCCAGTTTTCCCAAAGAGTTGTAGCGCCGTGGCGTTTCATATTGTAGAAGGTGTTTTCCTTTTTGCTTGAAAGGAGCTTGAATGCTAAATCTTTATGACCGTTTTCGCAAAGAACCTTAATAAGAAGCTTTGTACCGAAAATGCCTGTATCAAACTCACCAAGCTTTTCATATTTATCTACAATTGCCTGCAAGGTTTTTTCGTTACCGTAGCCAATATCAAAGCCGTAGGCATCGCTGGCTTCCGTAGATTTAAAGAAGGTACCGGTTTTCTTATCGTAGTATTTATCGAGGAAAGCCTTTTCAACCTTCTTAAGCCTTGCTTCAAGGTCCTTTGTGGGTTTACCGATTACCTTTGAAAGCTCAATAACATTCTTGATAGCTCTTATATAGAAATATGTGTTTACAAAAGGCTCAGGAATAAGGTTCTTGTTATCGGGTGAGCACCAGTCTCCAAGGCACCATCCAAGACGCTCCTCCAAAACAACTATGCCATTTTCACTATGAGCATCCATATAATCAAGGTAAGCAAGCATATTCACGTAATACTTTTCAACAAGTTCGGTATCGCCATACGCCTTATAGAAGCTGTATGGTACAAATACCATAGCACCGCCCCAGCCACCTGGTCCGCCACCACCGCCATAGAATGGCGCAGTATGCTGAACGTGTCCGTTATAAATATCCTGACAGTCTGCAATATCTCTTATCCACTTACGATACATTTTTTCTGCATCGAAGCAAAGCATAACTGTATCTGCTGTAAGCTGACCATCACCTGTGTAACCAAGGCGCTCTCTGTGAGGGCAGTCTGAAGGCACACAGCCGTGGGTATTGGACTGCTGAGTTCTTATGAATGCATCAAATATCCACTGAATTGTTGGCTCAGAGGATTTGAATTTAACAATTGGCTTTATATCTGTGTGGCAAACTCTGTACTCTGTAACCTCTGCAGTACCGCGAAGTTCAATGTATCTGCAAGCGTGCCAAGTGAAGAGCGGATGATACTCTTCCTTTTTGCCATCGTGGAAGAATGTATCACCCTGAATTCTATGCTCCCAGCCTGCGGAGCTGAATTCAAGTCCGCCATCCTCTTTAAGGATTTCCGCAAAACGAAGTGTACACATTTCGTTAGGTTGAGCTCTGTCACGGAATTTTATAACAGGATAGCCTGAAATGTTTTCGCCAATATCGTAAATCTTGTAGTCGCCCATACGGAAGATGCACTTAGGCTTTAATTTTCTTATGATTTTATCTGGTGTGAAATCCTGTTCATCAAGAACAGAAACAGGCTTTTCCACAACCTCTGCACAAGCCCAATCGCTTGTGTTAGCCTGATAATCTGAAAAATCATATCCGCCAAGGCGAGCGTCATGGGTTTCGCCATAGTAAATATTAGTTTTCTGAACAAATGATTTTCTGTATTTTACATCCTCATCACTTTTTGAAACGATGTTATCGCCCTGAGTGAGCTTGTAGCAAAGCTTAATGGTACCGTATGGCTTTACGCCTTCATTAGGGCACTCATTCTGGCAATACCAGCCACCACCGATATGGAAAACAATAGTATTCTTGCCTTTTTTCAAAAACTTTGTAACATCTATTTTCTCATAGAGGATTCTGCAGGTCATCTTATCAAAAATAGGATAATTCATTGAAGCGGTATCGTGCTCCTTGTAGTTTGTCCACGCAGGCGCAAGCACTCTGTCGCTGATGCATTTGCCGTTAATATAGATATAGCAAAAACCGAGACCGCTTACATAAAGCTCTGTTTTTTCTTTCTTTTCAAGATAAAAATCCTTTTTCGCAATAATCGCCTGATTTTCTCCATGGAATGAAAGCCAATCAGCACCGTCAAACACCATATTTTCACGGAACATTATGCGACGTTTTCCATCCTTTACATATGAGATATTCTCATATGGAATGCCATTTGCTTTAAAGAAATCAATATTATCTGCATAGCCTTCACAAACGATCTGCTTTGCATCAAGCTTTTTTGCCTCTACTTTTAAATCTTCAATTATTGTGCTACCAACTTTAAAACGGCGGTAGCCATCCTTAACGCAGATAAGCGCAATTTCGAATATGCCGTCGCCATTATCGTATGCACTGCCGCAAGCAACAACATCTGCACCTAAATAATATGCAATGTGTATACCCTGCTCATCCCTTTCATTTTTTATGAAAGCAGGCTTTTCGCCCAATTCGTCGCAAAAAACTTCGCGACGAAGGGCGTTTACTTTTTTAAATTCTTTATCAGTAAAATCTACTTTTTTACTGCCTGGAAAAGCAATTCTTGCCATAATTAATCCACCTTTTTAGGAGCGATTACAAAGTTAAAGGTAAGCTCCTTTGAAGCATCAATACAATATTCAGGAAGAGTGCGAGGACCGCAGGAGCCTGTACCTGTACCTCTTGTGAAGCCGTCGAGAGTAACAAATGTTGTCTTTTCGTCAACAATATCTTCTCTGTGGTTAGCATTAAAGAGGGTTTCCTGAGTAAAGTTATGAACATTGAAGTTGAAGCGCTTATCGGAAGAAATATAAATTTCCTCACCCTTATCACTTGAAAGCTTAAGGTATGAAACATCAGAGTGGTTCATATTATCCTGTGGCCTGATGTATGGCTCATACTGCTCTGCTACAGTAGATTTATAAAGACCTATAGGAGCGTGAGCATTGAAGTCGCAGAAATTCTCTTTTTCGCCTCTACCAAAATATTCAATATTTGTGAAGCGTTTGTCTGCTTCGAATGTAAGACCTACTCTTGGAATATTATAAATCTGCTCAGTGCTTTCCTTAACAGGAGCAACGCAAACCTCAATATCAAGAACACCGTTAGCACCAATGATATAAAGCACATTTGCATTAAAGAGAACGTCCTCTTTGCCGTAAACTGTGAAATACTCACTTACGGATGCAACGCCTGATTTTACCTCTGCACTTAAATCTTCAAGTACAATTTTAGGGTTTCTGAGATTATGCTCATCCCACTTTGCTTCGTCCTGACGGTCGTTATCAATATACGCTCTTACGAAGTTAAGAAGGAAGCCCTGGTGTGATACAGGTGCTTTATTCATAACAGAAACACCGTTTGCCTTATATGAAAGAACCTCACCTGTTTCCTCAGAGAACTCAATTGAACCATTAGGGAATTTAACGCCTATAGTTTCACCATCGGAGCTCATTGAAACCTTACCTGCTTCAAGAACAGGCTGTGGGAACTGTGCTTCAGAAAGTGTTAACTGCTCTGATGCAACCTCAAAATCACCTTTAAGATATGTTAAGTTGAGATATGTGTTTTTATCGTAGTTAACCTTTGGTAAGTCAAGCTTGTAGGTTGCTTCCTTTTCAGGAGCAATAATTGTGGCAAAAGAGCCACAGTTTTCAACCTGACCATTTACCTGATATTCCCAATAAACCTCAATACCCTCAGATGAAATGAAACGGTTTGTATTGAGAATTGAAAGCTTGTTACCTGCAAGGCGTGTAGCTCTCAAAGGTCTGTAAATATTCTTCATATTGTATGCGCCTGTGTGAGGTGTACGGTCAGGGTAGAAAAGACCGTCCACGCAGAAGCAACCGTCGTGAAGAGGCTCGCCATGGTCTCCGCCATATGTATACTCCCAAGGGAAGCCATCGTTTATATGTCTTACTGTGTGGTCCGCCCACTCCCAGATACATCCACCAAGGAAAATATCATCGGAATAGAAGAGCTGCATATACTCTTCCATAGCGCCTGGGCCAACACCCATTGCATGGCAATATTCGCAAAGGAAGAATGGCACTTCATTAAAGGATTTGCCCATTGTTCTTCTCTGTATTTTTTTCATATCATTCTGATGTGTATACATCTGTGAGTACACATCATAATGCTGACGCTTTGTATGAGTAACACCTTCATAGTGTACAGGAATCTCTGTTCCTAAATCCTTAAGCATTTTGTAGCACTTATCGTGGCACTTGTAGCCCTTTGACTCGTTACCAAGGCTCCACATAATAATGCTTGGATGAGTTCTGTCGCGGAAATACATACGGCGCACTCTGTCCATATAGCGTGGCGCCCACTTTAAGTCGTGGCTTATCATATCCTCAGGGCAATCAAGGTTCCAGAGGCCATGTGTTTCAATATCTGCTTCGTCTACAACATAAAGACCATAATGGTCGCAAAGCTCAAGGAAGAATGGGTCAGGTGGATAGTGGGATGTGCGAACGCAGTTAACATTGAATTCCTTCATTAACTGAACATCTAATTCCAAATCCTTGAAGTCTTCGCAATAACCCTTTGTTTCGTGGGTATCGTGGTGGTTGACACCTTTAAGCTTGATTTTTTTGCCGTTGAAATAGAATGTTGTGCCTTCAATTTTTATATCCTTAAAGCCAACGTACTGACGGATTGACATAACCTCTTTTTTACCATTGTAAAGAGTTATGTAAAGCTCGTAAAGACGTGGAATTTCTGCGCTCCACTCCTCAACATCAAGCTTTTTGAATGAAATGGAAGTATTTTTATTACCCTCTGCCTCACCTTCAGCAACAAGGTTTTTACCATCATAAAGAGATGCCTTAACAGTAGCATTCTTTACTCCGCCCTTAACCTCTGCTTTAATGTTAAGGTTGTATTTTTTTCCTTTTTTCTCAGCAATTGCCTGGAAATCGTTTATGTATGATTTTTCGTAGGTGTAAAGAAGAACATCACGGAAGATACCATTTTCTCTGAACATATCCTGAGCTTCAAGGTATGAGCCTATGCTCCACTTGAAAACAACTGCAAGAATTTCGTTTTCACCTTCTTTAAGATATTCGGTAACGTCAAACTCATAAGAGTTGTGAGCACCCTCACCGAAGCCTACAAACACTCCGTTGATGTATAAGTCAACACAAGGAGTTATACCAAGGAATGTAAGCACATAATTCTTGGTTTTATCTTCAATATTTATAAATTTACGATATATACCGCAAGAAAAATCATCAGGGAGCTCGGGTGGTCTTACGCCCTTACCCCATTCACCACCAAACTTGCGGTTGTCGAAGCCATATGGGGTGTTGATATATTCAGGAATTTCGTAGCCTGTTCTCTGCCATGTTGACGGAACATTAACCTTATCGAATTTAATTTTTGATGTATCAATAGTTGCAGGGAGCTTTGATTTTTTCTTGTAGTATTTAAACTCCCATTCGCCTGAAAGAATTGTAACCATATCGCTGTTATAGCGCTCGGTCTTATAATCTGCTGCCTTTGCCGCCTTTAATTTTGTGTGAGGAACACAATAAGCGCGAGGCGCCATTCTGCCACATTCATAGGCTTTAAAATTGCAGTGATTCACCTTATCGAGAATATATTTCATAAAAATCCTCCTACGATTCCATATTATTTTTATCTTATCATAGCAAGCACTATATTTCAATTTTAAAACTTAAAAATATCTCACAAAAATAATGCAAAATTTTTGATAATATGATAAAATAAAGACATCAATTTTTCAGGAGAGAGCAATGAGCATTTCAGAGGAGAAAATTACCGGCGTTGTTGAAGAGGTTACTTTCCAGAACGAAGCAAACGGTTGGACTGTTGTTGATATTTCTGTTGGAAACGAGCTTCTTACAGCGGTAGGCGTTATGCCCGGAATAAATGCAGGTGAAACTGTTTCTTTAACAGGCACATATACAGTTCACCCCTCTTTCGGCAGGCAGTTCAAGGTGTCTGCCTTCAGTCGCGCTATGCCTGAAACTATAGATCAGATTTTTAAATACCTTGCCTCAGGCGTCATAAGAGGTATCGGACCTAAAAAAGCTATGAATATAGTAGAAAAATTCGGTTCTGATACTCTTTACATATTAGAAAACGAAGCGGAGCGTCTTGCATCAATAAAAGGTATTTCAGAAGACCAGGCGAAAGCTATAGGCGAGGAATTCAAAAAGCAGTCTGCCTTACGCACCATAATGTTAGGTCTTGAAAAATATGATTTTTCAGCTTCAGAGTGTGTAAGAATATTCAAGAAATTAGGCATCAATGCAGTTGAAAAAATTGAAGAAAACCCCTATTGTCTTTGCGCTTTAGGTTTGGGACTCGGCTTTGAAAGAGCAGAAGCAATTGAAGCAAAACTCCCCAAAAAGCCGTTGCCTGATTACAGAATAAGAGAGGGCATACTTCACGTAATGCGCTACAATTCAACTAACAGAGGTCATACCTGTATCCCACGTGAAAAGCTTCTTAAACCTTCAAGCGATTTATTGGATGTAACTCAGGACGAAATTGATATTGCAATTGACACATTAGTAAATATAGGTCAGCTCAAAACTGCTGAATTAGATGGTAAAAGTTTTGTATTTCTCCCTTCTGCCTTTTTAGCTGAAAGAAAAATTGCTGAGAGAATAAATATTATTGCAGGCTTTCCTCCACCATCTGCGCCTCAACTTGCAGATTGGATAGAGTTCATTGAAAAAAAGAATGCGATAACATACGAAACTCAACAAAGGCTTGCTATTGCAACTGCGGCAAAGAAAGGTCTTTTAGTTCTTACGGGCGGTCCCGGTACAGGTAAAACCACCACTATAAAAGGAATTATCAATATTTTTGAAAAACAAAATCTTGACATCGCTCTTGCAGCGCCAACCGGCAGAGCGGCAAAGCGTATGAGCGAGGTTACGGGAATGGATGCAAAAACCATTCACCGACTTTTAGAGGTTGAGTGGGATGAAGACGACAGACCTGTTTTCAGGCGCAACTCTCAGAATCCCCTTGATTGCAACGCTCTGATTCTCGACGAGCTTTCAATGATAGATATCCACCTTTTTGCAAACCTTCTTGATGCGTTGCCTTTAGGTTGCCGCCTTATTCTTGTTGGCGATAGCGACCAGCTTCCTCCTGTAGGCGCAGGAAATGTTTTGCAGGACCTTATTATTTCAGGTATGCTTCCTGTTGTTTGTCTTTCTCAGGTCTTCAGACAAGCCTTGGAAAGCAAGATTATAACAAACGCCCACAAAATTGTAGGCGGCGAAAATCCTGACCTGACTAACGACGGCAAGGATTTTTTCCATATGGAAAGGCCTTCACCATATATTTCTGCTCAGACGGTAACAGAGCTTTGCGCAAGCCGTTTGCCTTCAGCTTATGGCTGGGATTCATTTTCTGATATTCAGGTTATAACGCCATCTAAAAAAGGTGAGGTAGGCACACAGAATCTTAATAAGCTTTTACAAGAAGCCCTTAACCCACCTGATAGTAAAAAAAGTCAGTTAACAGTTGCCGGCAGAATCTTCAGAGTTGGCGACAAGGTTATGCAGATAAAGAATAACTACAATATTGAGTGGCAGTCCCCTACCGAAAAAGGAACGGGCATCTTCAACGGCGACATTGGTATACTCACAGATATAAGCATAAACAATGCAACAGTAACAGTTGATTTTGACGGCAGAGTTGCAATTATTCCTGCAGAATACATGAGTGAGCTTGAGCTTGCGTATGCAATAACTGTTCATAAAAGCCAAGGTAGCGAGTTTAAGGCGGTTATATTCCCTGCCATAAACATTGTACCTAATTTAGCATACAGAAATCTTCTTTACACCGCTGTAACCAGAGCAAGAGATATGCTTGTTACAGTCGGTAGCGCCGAAATGATTTATGCTATGACACAAAACGACAAAAAGGCAAAAAGATATTCTGCATTATCATATTTTTTGAAAACTGATTTATAATGAACATTAAAAACTTTTCGGATATGTTTTTATCCTTTATATTCACAAAGCGTTGCAGATTCTGCAACAAAATCTGCAATGTTACAGACGAAATATGCGAAGACTGTTATAAAGATTTGCACAAGGTTGAAGGCGAAATCTGCTACAACTGCGGTGTTTCCAAGCTTTTATGTAACGGAAACGAAAAGAAGCATTTTTATGAAAGCATCTGCGCCCCATATTATTACGATGGTGCATCAAAGCTCAGCGTTATTCACCTTAAGCATAAAGCCACAGAAAGAATTCTTAACCCTCTTGCAGAGGATATGTACAACTGCGTAAACCACCACTACAAAAATCTGCAGTTCGATTATTGCACATATGTGCCTATGCATCCTGACGACGAAAAGAAGCGAGGCTATAATCAGGCACAGCTTCTGGCAGAAAAAATAGCAGAGAATATGGATATTCCCTGCTTACCGCTTCTGAGAAAGGATTTTAAAACCCAATCTCAACACGATCTGCCTCAAATGAAACGTAGCGGTAACCTGCTTGGTGCAATAAGCTTTAATACAGATTGCAATACAGAAATTAAAGGTACCCGAATTCTTCTTTGCGACGATATAAAAACAACAGGCTCAACCCTTGACGAATGCACGAAAACTCTTCTGTTTCAGGATTGTGCTGAAGTAAGATGCGTAACTGCCTGCGTCAGCTATAACAATGCAAAAAGAAAAGACTGAAAGTCATATATGACTTTCAGTCTTTTGTTATTCTTCTTATCAGAGAACATAAATAATAATGTCTCTTCTACCCCAGTTAACGCACTGTGCTTCTGAATTCATAAACAAGTCAACAGTCCAGTCAACATCGTAGATGTAACTACCTGTGTCTGCTGCGATACAGTAGCCGTAAACATATCTGCCATCTGCAGATACAATATACATTTCTGTGCCGTATGGGATTTCCTTAGGGTCAACTGCAATGTAACCTGTCTGTGCTCTCTTACCTGTTGAGGTAATACCACCAGGGATGCAGTATGCTGTTGCCTTTGCGTTAATAACCTTTGAATACGAAACAGGAACGCCATCCTGACCTAAAATAAGGCTTTCAGGGTTTGCCATTTCGCTTATAGGCTCGCTTGTAGGAAGAGTTGAAGGATATGTCTGCACTGCTACAGGACGCTCCTTTGTACCCTTTTTAACAAGCTGATTAACAGGCTCTTTTAAAATTGTTTCCGAAAGAGGTGTTGATTCTGAAAGCTTGCCATTAACATAGCAATCTTCATAAACAACTGTTTTTGAACCGTTCACACCTGCTTTAAGAAGTGTTCTCTGGTCAATAAACTGAGTATCTGTGTACTCATAATCTGTGCCGTACTGGATTTCTTCATCTGCAGTACGCTCAACAAGCTCAACTCTGAAAACCTCAATGGTCTGACCCTCTGAAATTTTCTCATCAAGAGCAGGCTTTGTAAAATCGTTCTCACCAAGAACAATTCCTGCTGCCTTTACAGCGTGTTCAACAGTTTTACCTGATACTGTTTTAGTAAAGGTTTTACCGTCTGCTATAAAAGTAAGATTGAAAATATCGTAAATTTCAATTACCATACCATCTTCAAGAATAGCGTCCGCTTCGTAATTCAAAGCAGTTCCTTTAGTAAGAGAAACGTTTGCGAGGCTGAGAGCATCGCGTACCGTACCTGAAGTATGGATAGTATGGGTTGTGCCGTCAAAGTTCACTATGCTTGCTTTGACACCACGTTTAATAATGATTGCGCTGTTATTTTCACCATCAAAGTTATTGAAGCTGACTTTATCGCCATATGCTTCATTAACTGTAATGCCTGCGTTCTCAAGAATCTTTTGAGCATCTCTCTGTGCAGTTGTAATAACAAGCACCTGATCGCCATCGTAAATAGTAACATCGTACATTACTGGTGGCACGGCGAAGGCTGTTGCCGAAACGAAGAAAATAAACGCCATAATTAAGAGAGCTACCCTCTTAATTGGTGATGGCACTGCCGTTTCGCCTATTTTTCTGACTGTCATGGTTTAAATCTCCTCAGATAAGCAACTGACGAAACTTGCTCCCGAACCTTTCAAATCGGGGTTTCTGAAAGCTGCCGTTGTAGGCACATTTGTCAGCAATAGCGTACCGAGAACGCCACCGCTCGATACAATACTGATGGCAAAAATGCCGCAGTTATCCTATGGCATTGGGTATTATACCCCACAATCCCCAAAAGTCAAATAATCGAAAAACGCCATTTTTGTTGAATTTATACAAACGTTATGAACACCAAAAATGTATATCCGCCATTTTTCGATATATTTGTCGGAAATAATACAGCTGTTTCCCAAGTTGTTTTGTAAAAAGTGCAGAAATTACAAACTGTAACCTTTACCCCCTGCTTTTTTAAGTGAAATCTATCATTTTGTAATTATTTGTTGACTATTTATTCCAAAAAGCACATAATATAGTTGTATTTGAAAAAGTCTAACGGAGATATTGTATATGAGAATAAACTTACCTCAAACAATTGAAAATTTGCTTTCTCTTTTGCATTCAGCAGGCTTTGAAGCCTATTGCGTAGGTGGTGCAGTGAGGGATAGCATTATGGGTGTAGCCCCCGGAGACTGGGATATTACTACCTCTGCTTTACCGGAAGAAACCAGAGAGGTTTTTAAAGATTACAAAACTATTGATACCGGCATCAAGCACGGAACGCTGACCGTAATAATAGACCACACACCATTTGAAATAACAACCTTCCGCATCGATGGTGATTATGAAGATAACCGCCACCCACAGAATGTAGAATTCACAAGAAACCTCGAAGAAGACCTTGCGAGGAGAGATTTTACAATCAATGCTCTGGCATATAATCATATGCATGGGCTTGTAGATTTATTCGGCGGACAGGAGCATGTATATAATAGTATAATAAAAACTGTTGGCGATCCGGATAAAAGGTTTCAGGAAGACGGTCTGAGAATTATGCGAGCTCTCCGTTTTGCATCCGTTTTAGGCTTCACAATTGAAGAAGAAACTGCTGACGCAATCCACAGAAACAAATATCTTCTTAAAAACATATCTGCAGAGCGTATAGCAGTTGAGCTTACCAAACTTGTTTGCGGTAAAAATGTTTTTAATATTCTTATGGAATATCCTGATGTTCTTTCAGTATTTATTCCTGAAATTGAGCCTGCAATAAATTTCACGCAGTACGGTAAAAAGCACGCATATAATGTATGGGAGCATATCTGCCACACGGTAGATACAATTCCTCAGGATAAAATTCTCCGCCTTACAATGCTTCTACACGATTTAGGAAAAGTGCCAACCCACAAACTCAATGACAAAGGCGACAGCACCTTTAAAAATCACGCGATGGTGGGCGGAGAGATAGCAAAGGAAATTCTCACACGGCTCAAATTTGATAAAAAAACTATCAATCGTGTTTCTTTTCTTGTTTCATACCACGATTTTGAGCCCGTGGAAAGTAAAATTGAATTAAAACGACATTTAAAAACAAAAACGCCTGAGGATATACGCACTCTCCTCACAATAAAAAAGAGTGATAGAGGTGCTCTCAGCGAAAGCTATAGAGATATTTCTGAACAAACCGCTAAAAATCTTCAATGGCTCAAAGAAATTGAAGATAACAACGAATGTTGCACCATAAAGGACCTTGATATAACAGGAAACGTCCTTTTAAATGCGGGCTTCAGCGGTAAAAAAATTGGCGAAGCGCTTGAAAAAGCCTTAGATGCGGTTATTGAAGAAAAAGCACCTAACAAAAAAGCAGATTTATTGACATACTTATTATAATAGTATAAAATAAAGGATAACTATGAAAAGAAAAGGGTGGTTTAATGCGTAATACATTTGCTCTTAACTTTGGTTGGAAATATTCTCCTGTTTTTTCAGAGGATATGATTAACAAAAATTATGACGACAGTAATTTTGAAAGCGTGGATATTCCTCACGCCAACAAGGAATTGCCGTTAAACTATTTTGACGAGCAGTCATATCAGTTTGTTAGCTGCTATCGTAAAAAATTCGATATTAAAAAAGCCAAGGGTATGCGCTATATTCTTCACTTCGAGGGTGCGGCAGTATACTCAAAGGTTTACCTTAATGATAAATTCTTAGGTGAATATAAAGGCGCATACAACCGCTTCAGCTTTGATATTACAGAAGATGTAAAATCAAAAGACAATGTTCTTGTTGTTGAGCTTGATTCTTCTGAACGAAAAGAAATTCCGCCCTTTGGCAATGTTGTTGACTACCTTGTTTACGGTGGTATCTACCGCGAGGTATGGATTGAAGAGGTTTCAGAGGTTTATATTGACAATGCCTTTGTAAGAACCCTTAATGTTCTTCACGAAAAGAAGCTTCTCAGCATAGATGTTACTCTTTCAGAAAGCACAAGCGGTAAGCTTACATTCAGCCTTTTTGATGGTGATAATAAAATTGGCGAAAAGAGTACAGATTTCAAAGGCAGAGTTATTAATGTTAAATGGGCAGTTAAAGACGTTAAGCTTTGGGATATTGACAACCCTAACCTTTACACAGTAAAAATTTCTCTTGACGAAAAAGACGAAACCTCCGTACGCTTCGGCTTCAGAGAATGCAAATTCTATAAAGACGGCTTCTACCTTAATGGTAAAAAGATTAAAATCCGCGGTCTTAACCGCCACCAGAGCTACCCATATGTTGGCTATGCTATGCCTGAGAATGTTCAGAAGGCAGACGCAGACCTTCTTAAATATGAGCTTGGCGTTAACCTTGTAAGAACATCCCATTATCCAAATAGTATCCATTTCCTTGACCGTTGCGACGAAATTGGTCTTCTCGTATTTACAGAAATGCCATCATGGCAGTATCTTGGTGAAGGTGAATGGAGAGATATTTGTCTTGACAATGTTCGCAGAATGGTGCTTCGCGACAGAAACCATCCGTCTGTTATTCTTTGGGGTGTGCGCGTTAACGAAGGCCTTGATTGCGACGAATTCTATACAGAAACAAACCGCGTTGCAAGAGAGCTTGACGATACACGTCAGACAGGTGGCGTAAGAAATATGCCAATGAGCCATCTTCTTGAAGATGTTTACACAATGAATGACTTTATCCATTCAGGAGGTGCTATAAATCTTCTTCCACCTGCACTTGTTACAAAGTCGCTCAAGGCTCCATACCTTGTAACAGAGCACAATGGCCATATGTTCCCGACAAAGAGCTTCGATAAAGAAGGCGTAAGAGCAGAGCACGCTCTTCGTCATACAAGAGTTCTTAACTCCGCATACGGCAATCCTCGTACAAGTGGTGCTATAGGCTGGTGTATGGCAGACTATAATACACATAAAGACTTTGGTAGTGGCGACAGAATCTGCTACCACGGTGTAACAGATATGTTCCGTGTACCAAAAATGGGTGCTGCAGTTTACCGTTCACAGCAGGATGATAAGCCTTTCTTGGAGGTTACATCTGCTATGGATATCGGTGAGCATCCGGGCGGAACAATTGGTGATGTTTGGGTATTTACAAACTGTGATTATGTAAAGCTTTATAAAAACGGAAAATACACAAGCACAATTTACCCTGATTCTTCAAAATTTAAGAATCTTCCTCACCCACCAATGATTGCCGCAGACTTTATCGGTGATTCGCTTACTACAGATGATGGCATTGAGGGACTTGCAGCAGAGCTTCTTACAGATACTCTTGTTTGCGCTCAGACAAAACAGTGGAAAATGCCACCTACAAAGTTCCTTAAAGCAGGCGCTGCAATGGTAATCGGTAAGATTCCATTCAACAGAATGTTTGACATTGTAACAAAATATATCGGTGGCTGGGGTAACGAGCAGATCACCTATGCCTTTGAAGGCTACAAAGGTGGCGAATGTGTTGCAACTGTTGTAAGAACAGCGGTTACAGACCTTCACCTTGATGTTAAGGCGGACTCTCTCACTCTCAAAGAAGGAGACACCTACGACGCTACAAGAATTCAGATTGTAGCTCTTGACCAGAATAATAACCGCGTTCCTTTTGCTGACAGCTCAGTTAAGGTAACCGTTAAGGGTCCTGCTCAGATTATTGGTCCTTCAGAATTCCCACTTGTTGGCGGCGACAGAGCCTTCTGGATAAGAACAACAGGCGAAAAGGGCGATATTACTGTAACAATCGATGCAAAAGGCATCGGCAAAGAAAAGCTTACATTAAAAGCTGAATAATTAACACACAGACAATAAAACATCACCTCTCATTCGAGGTGATGTAAAGGAGATATTATAATGAACAACAAGCCTTATTACATTACAACTGCAATTGCATACACATCTAGAAAGCCTCATATAGGCAACTCCTATGAAATCGTGCTTTCCGACGCTCTCGCACGCTTCAAACGAATGCAGGGTTACGATGTTTTCTTCCAGACAGGTACAGACGAGCATGGTCAGAAAATCGAAGAGTATGCTGCTAATGCAGGTATTTCTCCAAAGGAATATGTAGACGGCGTTGCAGGTGAAATCAAGGCAATTTGCGATTGCCTTAACACAACCTATGATAAATTTATCCGTACAACAGATGCTGACCACGAATTAGCAGTTCAGAAAATCTTCAAAAAGCTTTATGATAAAGGCGACATTTATAAGAGCGAGTATGAAGGCTGGTACTGCGTACCTTGCGAAAGCTTCTTTACAGACAGTCAGCTTGTAGATGGCAAATGCCCTGACTGCGGCAGGGAGGTACGCAAAGAGAAGGAAGAAACATATTTCTTCAAATTAAGCAAATATCAGAAACAGCTTGAGGAATATATTGAAGCAAATCCAAACTTCATTTATCCTGAAAGCCGTAAAAAAGAAATGATAAACAACTTTATCAAGCCTGGTCTTCAGGATTTGTGCGTTTCCCGTTCAACTTTCAAATGGGGCGTGCCTGTACCATTTGACGATAAACATGTTGTTTACGTTTGGATAGATGCTCTTTCAAACTACATTACAGGTCTCGGTTATGATACAGAGAACAACTCAGAAATGTTCAATAAATACTGGCCTGCAGATGTTCACATTATCGGTAAGGATATTCTTCGTTTCCACACAATTTACTGGCCAATTATGCTTATGGCTCTTGATATTCCTCTTCCAAAGCAGGTTTTCGGACATCCATGGCTCCTTTCAGGTAACGATAAGATGAGTAAATCACGCGGTAACGTTATTTATGCAGACGACCTTTGCAACCGTTTTGGTGTTGACGCTGTAAGATACTACCTTCTTTCAGAAATGCCTCACGCTCAGGATGGTACAATTACCTACGAAACAATTATTGAGCGCTTTAACTCAGACCTTGCAAATACTCTCGGCAACCTTGTTAACCGTACAGTTGCTATGAATAATAAGTATTTCGATGGTGTTATTCAGTCTCCTGACTGCACAGAGGATATTGACAACGAATTAAAGGAAATGGCTCTCGGAACACTCGGTAAGGTTACAAAGCTTATTGATACCTACAAGGTTTCAGACGCTCTTTCTGAAATATTTGACCTTGCAAAGCGTTGCAACAAGTACATTGACGAAACAATGCCTTGGGCACTTGCTAAGGACGAAGAAAAGAAAGCTCGTCTCGGCACAGTTCTTTACAATCTTCTTGAAAGCATCCGCTTCATTGCAGTTCTTTTAAAACCATTTATGCCTGAAACAAGCGACAAGATTCTTGAGCAGATTGGCACAGACGTGAATACTCTCGACTCTCTTGCAGAATTTGGCGCAATAAAAGAAGGTGCAAAGGTTGGCGTTGCCACACCTCTCTTCTCACGCCTTGACGTTGAAAAAACTTTAGCTGAAATCGAAGCATCTCTTCCTGCAGTTGAAGAAGAAAAGGAAGAAGAGGAAAAAGAAATTATCGGTCTTGCAGAAATTCAGTATGATGATTTTGCAAAGGTTGAATTAAGAGTTTGCAAGGTGCTTGAATGTCAGCCAATCAAGAAGGCAAAGAAGCTTCTTCAGCTCACACTTGATGACGGCACAAAGGAGCCTCGCACAGTAGCATCAGGTATTGCAAAATGGTATAAGCCCGAAGACCTTATCGGCAAGAGTGTTATTGTTGTTGCAAATCTTGCTCCGAGAACACTTTGCGGTGTTGAAAGCCACGGCATGATTCTTGCAGGTGAAATCACAGAAGACGATATTAAGGTTGCTTTTGTTGATGGTCTTCCTGCAGGCACACAGTTAAGCTGATTATATAATAGCTGCCAGTCGCCAGATGCCAGCTGCCAGTGTTATAACATCAGTTTTAGCATTCTGAATATTTTTAAAATATAATTATGTATAAGAATATATTTGATTCACACGCTCACTACACAGATAAAGCGTTTAATATTGACCGCACCGATTTGCTCGGCTCCTTTACGGAGTCGGGCATTTGCGGTGTAATCAACTGCGGCGCAGATTTAGAAAGCTCAAGAGAATCTGCTACCCTTTCAAATCAGTATGATTTTATGTATTTTGCTTGTGGAATCCACCCTGAAGAGGTTGATAATCTGCCATCAGATTATCTTGATACCCTCAAAACTCTTTCAAACAATAAAAAATGCGTTGCAATCGGTGAAATAGGTCTTGATTACTATTGGCGTCAGGATAATAAAGAGCTACAGAAGAAAGTTTTCGTTGAACAAATTCTTCTCGCAAAAGAATTGAATCTACCAATAATAGTTCACTCACGCGACGCTCACGAAGATACTCTCGCCATTTTAAAAGAACACAAACCCAAAGGTGTACTTCATTGCTTTTCAGGAAGCGTTGAAACTGCTAAAGAAGTTTTAAAGCTTGGTATGTATATAGGTCTTGGCGGCGCTGTAACCTTTAAAAACGCAAAAAAGCCCGTTGAGGTAGCAGAATTTATCTCTCTCGACAGACTTTTACTCGAAACCGATTGTCCGTACATGGCGCCTGTACCAATGCGCGGAAAACGAAATGATTCATCGTATATTCCATATGTTGCAGAAAAAATTGGTGAAGTTAAAGGTGTCGACCCACAGGAAGTTATCGACGCGGCAACTGAAAATACGAAAAGGTTATTTGAATTATATTTATAAATAATAACAGAAGCAGACTCAGTTTGAATCCGCTTCTGTTATTATTTTATCACTTATTTCATTTATCCTCTCAAAATCTGTTGCCTTAATATAATATTCCTCAAGCCTGTCGTGTATATCAAGGGCGAGAGAAAGCTTGCGCACCGCTTCATCTACAAGCTCTTTTTTTGCCTTTTTCTGAAAGATAATTTTCTCTTTATTCTGTTTATAGCCTTCGCTATCAAAAAATCTTGTAGCGTGCACTCGGCTTCCGCACTCGTCAATTGATAAATGGTAGCTATTTTCTGTAAAAACGGCTATTTTCAATTCAGGAATTATAATATGCTCAACCTTGAATTCAGGGAAAAGCGGACAATAGCATTTATAAACATCATAACCCATATTAAGAGCATATTCTCCAATATATTCTGCAATATAGGGCGACACGACAGAAAACTCATCTTTTATAGTAATAATGTTTTCGCAAAGAGCAACAACGCTATCGTACTGAACTACTATTCCATCAGGAGTTATTCCGCTTAAAAATCTTTTATATTCTTTGCCTCTGCTCTTGCTCTTTCTCTCGCTTATGAGTCTTTTTCCCAATCTTGTCGCATATCTTTCAACCTTTTCCCTGTCGGTAAAGCCACCGAAAAGAATAATGCTTTGGGCTTCAATCTGAGAAGCAACAGAAAGATATTCTGATGCAATATTGTGCATACGCTTGTTTTCTTTTGTAAGCTCGCAAATCTCTTCACTGTGGCTTTTTAAATATTCTTTATTCCACGCTACGCTTAAATCTACTATATGTTCATTAAGTCCCGGTAAGGTCGGGTCAAAATTATGTGGTGCGGTACCATCAAAAATTGAAAAGTTAAGTTCAGGGGCAATAACTGCATCAAGGGAATTAGGATCTGCGCTGCAATATCCCCTCTCAACAAAATATCCGTCCTTTTCAAGCCTTTCCGCAACCTTTTTCATAAGTGTTGATTTACCTGTACCGGGCCCACCTTTAAGTATAATATGATTTCCTTTTTTATATGGATCATAAATTTTATTATAAAGCGAGCAATAGCCATTTTTATTATTGGCACCTAAAAAGAAAGAAACGGGCAAAACTGTTTTTGTCATAAACTCCCCTCCTACATTTCATAGTATGCAAACTGGTGTTTTTTGCCACTTGTTCATTGACTTTTAAACCATAAAATACTATACTAAATGTGTATGGTCTTAATTTACTGGAGGTAATATTATGACAAGATATGAATATTCACAAAAAATGTATGAGGCTATGGGCGTTGACACCGAAAAAGCTCTCAATACATTAAAG